>ERZ1026772.99-NODE-99-length-64104-cov-84.669753_pt1 | contig 64104 bp, 55 predicted proteins | sample MGYA00380124_ERZ1026772 | MGnify/ENA primary metagenome ERZ1026772 (study PRJEB33269, sample SAMEA4719760) | human gut metagenome | biome: human-associated habitat; feature: organic feature; material: feces | place: Cameroon | collected 2013-10 ...
CTCGTCGGCAGCGTCAGATGTGTATAAGAGACAGGCCCCCTTCTCCCCTTCCCCGTGTGCAGGAACACCAAAGCTGCACACGGAAGCCACCGTTTCATCCCTCCCGTGCGCAAGAGCCACCGACCCGAGGACGAAAGCCGGAACGATGACAGAACTGATAGCCAAACCGACGACATAGCTGATGACCAGCCAAATGGCCATCCAGTTAACCAGCCAGACAACCGGGCTTGCGCTCCCGCAATCTCGGCGAACGCACCGGGGCCGCTTGAGACTGTCCTTGGAAAAATCCGCGGGAATGTGTTACAAATTCCCGGGGTTTTCGTTTATATTAGTGAAAAGTTCAAACGATGACGAGTGACTTTCTCACAGAAGCGTTTCTGGCCCTTCGGGGCCGGTGGAAATCGGAAGACACCTTACAGGATGCCTTCTGTCGGCTGTGGGGTGGGAAGTACAATGTCGGAAGCGTCAGGGAGGCGGTCGGGCTGCTCTCGCGGACGGGCAGGAACCTGGAGATCGACGAGTTCCGCAAGGCGGAGAGGCACCCCCGGCAGGTCAGCATCTACGGACGGCAGATCGAGGACGAAGGAAGTGACGCGGCGGAACGGGAGGCTCTGTTCCGGAAAGTCGAGGCCTCGGTTGACAGCGAGCTGACTGAACTCCAGAAGCTTATCGTCAGAAAGCACGAATACGAAGGGCAATCATTCGAGCGCATCGCCAAAGACCTTGGAATGCGGCAGGAGGCGGTCCGGATGCACATCTCAAGAGCAAGAAAGATTTTAAGGGACAAATTCAGAAATGAGACAGATGAATGAATATATCAAACGGTACTTCGACGGGACCCTTTCCGAAGCGGAGGAACTGAGACTCAAGGACTTTCTCTCCTCGCCGGAGGGACAGGCTCCTGAATATTCCGAAGCGCGCGCGGTGATGGGCTACTTCGCCGTCGGCAAGTCCCTCTCACGGAAGGAGACAAATGAATATTCACGGAAGAGGAGTCGCCGCGCCGTCTGGCTTCGGGTCGCCGCGGCAGTCTGCGCCGGCATATTCATAACTCTTGGAGTGAGTGTCTACAATAAGGAAAATGTTTGCGTCGCGTATGTCGGAGGGCAGAAAGTGACTGACAGGGAGGTTGTGATGAACGATGTCGATTGCATCCTTGCCGACCTTTTCTCCGGCGGTACTGACGTGGATGAACAGTTAAACGAAATATTCGGGAAATGATGAGACAAAGAGTTTTTTTGACAGCGTTTCTATGCCTTCTGTCCCTGGTTGCGGCTCACGCCCAGAAGGGACTTCAGATTGACAGCCTGTTCAGCGGCTCCATCCTGGATGTCTCGGACATGTCCAGGATCTCCATGTCGGAGGTGAGCGGCTCGGATCTCAAACCCTACAACCTGAAGTATTTCCGCAGCATCAGCTTCAAGGCGGGATCCCAGGCGATTGACAGGGTTGCGTCTTTGGTGGAGGCTGATTCCCGTAATGCGCTTGACCGGAAAATCGACTACTTCGGAGGGCAGATGTACTATGCCCTTTTGAGGCTGCGGGCGGACGGAAGCGGGGAGAATGAATATATTGGCTTCCAGATCAAGGGAATAGGAAAGGAAAAGGTCACGCAGGATTCCGCCGGCAACACCGTGGTGGGCTATGAGCTGGACGAGAATGCCCGAGGACCGTTTAAGCAGGCCTACGTGACTGTGGTCTATCTCAGGGGCAAGGCCACCATGAACGACCTTAAGAAAATGTTCAAGCAAAGATAATAATGAAGAATATGAAGAGGTTATTTACAGTTTTACTTGTGTCGCTGCTGTGCGTCCACATCGCGTCAGCGCAGACACGTGCCACACGTCGTTCTGAATTCAAGATCATCGACCCGGCTGATACGGTGAAAATTCAGATAAAGAAACCGGGTGTCAAGGTCCGTTACAACTCCGATGGGAAAAAGTTGAACTATATGTCTGATTCCTTGCTGATTGTCTATAGCCCTGATTCCGTCAAACAGCATTATGATCCTAAAAAAGAGGTCTACTACAAGATGGAGATTTTCGGATCCGAGTGTGACACATCCTTCACGTACACCTTTACGAATTCCAAGATCGACATCAAGGACACAACACGGTTCAGCTTATCCTTCGGCAAAGACAGGACTGAGGATGGAGCCTTTTCCAGATTTGATTTCAACGTGCCTTTCTACAGCAAGGTGGTGACCAAATCATACGGGCATCGCTATAAGGTTGAGCCGGGCAATTTCGGCATGGCATTGCTGAATGTCAACTCGGGCAATCCGGATTTCAAACCCCAACGCTCGTACGAGGTGTTCCTGAATCTGTGCACCGATGACTTCAAACTATCGCGCTCCGTGACATTCAACTACGGTCTCGGGTTTTCCTGGAAGAATTTCGCCATGACCAAGAGCGGAATGATGACAAAAGATGACGATGGGAACATCCGGATCGGAGGATGGCCTGAGAAAGCCGAGCCTAAAGTGTCCAAGCTGAGAGTGTTCAGCGTCACCTTCCCGCTTATCCTTAGTGTCAACGCTTACCGTGGTGTCGGCTTCTCCGTCGGTCCTGTGGTCAATCTCAACGCCAGCAGCTCAATTGTGAACAAGTACCGGCTGAACGATGAGAAGCAGAAGAACAAGTACAAGAGGGCGCACTGCAATCTCGCCACCGTCGATGTGATGTTCCAGCTCAATTTCCGGGATGTGGGAGTCTATGCGAAATACTCCCCGATGAACATCATGGACACCGACTACTGGCCGGAGTTCAAGCACTGGGCCATCGGCCTGACATTGAGTCTCTGATGCCGCAGCCTCACACACCTGCCCCGGCAGCTTCCCGTGAGCAAGAAGGCCGGTTCTGCGCGCGAGAGACCTCGGCAGCAGCCTCCCGTGAGCGAGAAGGCAGGTTCTGCGCACGAGAGACCTAGGCAGCAGCCTCCCGTGAGCAAGAAGGCAGGTTCTGCGCACGAGACCTCGGCAGCAGCCTCCCGTGAGCGAGAAGGCAGGTTCTGCGCACGAGAGACCTAGGCAGCAGCCTCCCGTGAGCAAGAAGGCAGGTTCTGCGCACGAGAGACCTCGGCAGCAGCCCACTGGGTGTACACTACATACCCCCGGAAGTTAAAGTTGACTTTCGGGGGTGCTGCGATGTAGAGTCTTGATCTTAGCGCTCGATGGTGGCCTCGCGGTCCGGGCCGAGGGAGATTATGCTGATCGGGACACCGAGGTAGCCCTCCATGAAGCGGATGTAGTCCTTGAATTCCTGCGGGAGCTCGCTTTCCTTGCGGATTTCCGTCAGGTCTTTCTTCCAGCCTGGGAACTCGGTGTAGACCGGCTCGATCTCGGCGGCGATATCAAACGGAACCTGGTCAGTCTCAACGCCGTCCACCTTGTAGGAGGTGCAGACCTTGATGGTCTCGAAGTCGTCCAGACAGTCGGACTTCATCATGATGAGGTCGGTCACGCCGTCGATCATCACGGTGTATTTCAAAGCCACGAGATCCAGCCATCCGCAGCGGCGAGGACGGCCGGTGACAGCACCGAACTCGTGTCCTACCTGACGCAGTCTCTCACCTGTCTCGTCGAAAAGCTCCGTCGGGAACGGACCGCTGCCCACACGGGTGCAGTAGGCCTTGAATATTCCGAAGACCCTTCCGACCTTTGACGGGGCGACTCCCAATCCGGTGCAGACTCCGCCGACGGTCGTGGACGAGGATGTCACGAACGGATAGGAGCCGTAGTCGACATCAAGCATCGACCCCTGGGCGCCTTCGGCGAGCATCGGCTTATCCTCCAGCCATTTGTTAACAAAATACTCACAGTCAATCAGATTGAATCCCTTAAGGAACTCGATGGCGCTCATCCACTCGGCCTCGTCCTTTTCAGGGTCACATTCGAAATGAAGGTCTGAGAGCAACTGTAGATGTCTGGCCTTGAGCTTCCCGAACCTCTCCTTGAAGTCTGGAGCAAGGATGTCGCCGACCCTGAGACCGTGCCTGCTGATCTTGTCGGTGTAGGTCGGTCCGATGCCTTTCAGCGTGGAGCCGATCTTGCCCTTCCCAGCCGCAGCCTCGTAGGCCGCGTCCAGAAGCCTGTGGGTCGGAAGAATCAGGTGAGCCTTCTTGGAGATGAACAACTTCTTCTTAGGGTCGATGTTCATCTTCTCCACGTTCGCGCATTCCTCCCGGAGAGTGATCGGATCCAGAACGACACCGCTTCCGATGATGTTGGTGGAGCCTTCACGGAATATTCCTGAAGGAATGCTGCGGACCACGAAGTTCTTGCCGTCGAAATGCAGGGAATGCCCGGCGTTCGGGCCGCCCTGGAATCTCGCCACCGCCGGATAGCGGCCTGCAAGCACATCCACAATCTTACCTTTTCCTTCGTCTCCCCACTGGAGGCCAAGGACTACGTCAAGTTTTGAACTCATGTTTGAAAATATTCGTTTTGTATATTCCTGAATAACTGTTCCGGTCGCCTGTCGCCGGCACCTGTGAGAAGGCTCCGCACCCAGGCCGCCGCCTCGATCAGAACGGGAGGTCATCCTGCGGCATGTCCGCCGCCGCCACCTCGATCGGATTTACAGGAGCCTGCTGCACAGGCTGTTGCATCGGTTGCTGCATCGGTTGCTGCATCGGTTGCTGCACCGGCCCCTGGGTCTGCCGAACCGCCGGCTGCCCGTACCCTTGCTGTCCCTGGGACTGATAACCGCCCTGGGCATAACCCTGCCCGCCATCATGCGCCCCAGGATTGTCCGACTTCTTGCCCAAAAGCTGCAGATTGTCCACAGTTACCTCGGTAGTGTACCTCTTGTTGCCAGTCTGGTCTGTCCATGACCGCGTCCTGAGCCTTCCTTCGATGTACAGCTGGGTACCCTTGCGGATGTACTTCTCCGCCACATCAGCCGAATTTCTCCAGGCAACGATGTTGTGCCATTCCGTGTTCTCTCGAAGTTCTCCATTGCGGTCACGATAGCGTTCAGTCGTCGCGAGGGTGAACGTCGCCACCTTAGTGCTTCCCGAACCAGGGTTGTTGTTTCCATCAAGGTAACGTACTTCCGGGTCTTTTCCAACGTTACCGATCAGCATTACTTTGTTCAGTGACATAATCTTAAAGTGTTTAGTTATGTTAAGTCAGCGGCAGATTTCCCCCGCCGCCTACCATGTAAAATGTCCAGGCCGTCGCACGGCCCCAAAACATTGCAATTTAGTCAAAATATTCCGTTTTCCCCAACTTCCGCCAAGTATTCCACACATTTTTTTTCCACGGAAGCCAACATCTTGATAATTAGTGGAATAATTCACCCCGCTCCGACCAGAACAGCCGGATGCGGGATAACATATCTCTCAATAAGATAATTACTTAACCTTCATTCTCAGCAAGGAGCCGAGAGGAGAAGCCAGACGCAAGAACTGGGCATACAAGGTGGCCAGAACCGGACACACCGATGTGCGAGCCAGTAGCCGGCCCGAAGGTCAAATCATTTAGAAGTTCAGCGCAAGGCCGATTCCCGAACGGGTAGGGCCGACGGTGAGTGAAGAACCGTAGCCGAGGTTCCGGTGGCCATAGTTGCGGTTGTAGTCGTCCGCGATCCCGTTCAACTGTCTGTCTCCCTTGATCCAGAGAGGAATGCCGACTCCGAGGCAGGCGGCTCCGGTCGCATAGCCAAGGACATAGCCTAGCGTATTGGAATTATCCTTGAAAAAATCGTCTTGGAAAGCAGGATCACTATTCATCCTGCTTTCAAAAACAAGCCCGGTCGTCGAGGCTATCAGAGCAAGAACCCCGTATCCGGTGAGTGCCATGCCCCAGAAATAATTATTTGACGCCTTTCTGTATTTCCCTCCGTAAAGCGAATAGCCGATGTAGTCGGTAAGTTCCTGCCGACGGATTCTGCGGTCATGCAAATAGTAATGTCCCCAACGGTAGTCAAGGCATCCGTCATCATAGCCGTCCATGTAGCCGTCGGCGTACGGTCCCGTGGCGAATCCCCTCCTGCCTGCGAACAGCTGCCTTGTACCGTTCTCGAAATCAATGCTTTCTATTCTGGATGTGGAAAGCCTGTAGTCCGGTCCCTCAAGGTTGTTGTAAAGCCTGTAGATGATGTCAACCTCCCCTATCTCGATGACCTTGGCCTCGATGACACGCCGTGAGTCCAGCAGATGAATCCTGTCCTGAGCCTGAGCGCAAACGCCGCAGCAGACAATAGCCAGCATCGCGGCAAAGATATTCCTAAGTCTCATAGTGAAAAGAATTTCATCCTCCTGCCAGCAAGATATGTGCCTGTAACACATTCCACAGACAGATTCCCGGCTTCTCAACCATTTACGCCACCTCCCATCGGTAGAAATCTTAAAAAGGCGAACATCCTGAAAAGGGGTCGGATGTCCGCCTTGTTTGTCCTACAATAATACTATCAAATGACAGTTGCAAATATACTAAGTAACATGAAAAAAAATAAGTTGCCTCAGATTAAGAGAAGATTTTCGAGGATAGATCTATTTTCGAAGAAGGAGTGTGCCGGTGGCACATGACTGATGAGAAAACAGATATAGACCGAAAAGATTCCTTAAGATGATGCAGGTTATTATTTGAAGGTTACTAAATAATTCCTGCCATCCAAACTTTTCTTTTCTGTGAATATGAATATGATTTGCAGAAAGCCGTGCTGTTTGCTAACTTCGCATCAATCTTTTTGTTTGAAATGTCCTTTGAGGAGAGAAGACATTCAAACAGATCATAATAGCTTCTTAAAAAGGAATTAGGAATATGGCGAAATATGGTCTCATAGGTGAGCCGATCAAGGGATCCGGCAGCCCGGCACTGTTCGAGGCGGCCTACAAAGGAGCGAAGGACGGGGAATATTCATACGACCTGATCGAAGGCAGTGACTTTGAAGCATCCTTCCAGAGATTCATTGATGAATATGCCGCTGTCAACGTCAGCGCTCCATTCAAGGAACTGGCATATTCAAAGGTCCTGGAGATGGCCCGCAGGGGCGAGGGAAGCATCTCGGGGCCGGTCGTGCGGATCGGGGCGACGAACCTTCTGGTGAAAGGTGACGATGGTGTCGAGGCTTACAATTCGGACTTCACCGGCATCGTCACGTCCGTCGTGGAGGCATATTTCCCGGGCATCGTGGAGGAGTTCATCGGCAATTTCGGGGACAAGTTCTTCGTGAAGATGCACCAGTTCTTCCTGATGACACTCAGCCGTACGTTCAGCCGTGAGCCACAAGCACTTGTGGTCGGTTGCGGAGGTGCGGGGAGGGCTGCTGCCGTGGCCGCAGCCGAGCTTGGGTTCGCCACCATTCTGATGAACCGCACGCCGGAGAAGGCACAGGCCATCGCCGACGCCATGCCTGAATATGGCTTCCTTCCGGATCCGATCTCCGATTTCAAGGAGGCTGTGAAGGAATGTGATCTGGTGATCTACACCCTGCCTATGGCTCTGCCGGAAATCGCCGAGTTTACCGCCGATGACTTCGCCGGTGAGGATGCCGGACAGCATAAGGTCATACTGGAGGCCAACTACAAGACTCCTTCCTTCGACGACGAGGCCCGTATGAAACTCGCCGCCGCTGACTGCACTTACATCTCCGGTCACCGCTGGCTCCTGTACCAGGCCCTCACAGGCTACCCTCTGATGACCGGCCTCCAGCCCGACCTAAAGGCCATGAGTGATCTCCTGAAGTAAAGCCACGAGCCGGCCAAAACCGGTTGGCGAGCCTGCCGAACCACAAGGGCGGAAACCCCGACAAATTCCGCGACCAGAGAGGCTCACGGGCTCTCGTGAGCAGATAGGGCGGTTTTGAGCACGGGAGGGTGCCAACACAGGGCCTCGTGAGCAGATAGGGCGGTTTTGTGTACGGGAGGGTGCCAACGCAGGCTCTCGTGAGCAGATAGGGCGGTTTTGCGTACGGGAGGGTGCCAACGCAGGGCCTCGTGAGCAAATAGGGCGGTTTTGCGTACGGGACAAGGACACAGAGAAGAAGAGACGGCAAAGGGACTGACCAGAGATTATGGCCAGTCCCTTTGAGGATTCGCTATTTTATGACCAGGTTCCTAAACTAGAACGAGTAGCAGATTCCAAGTCCGAAGTTGAAGATGCCCTTGCTTCTGACACCGCCGTCGCCGAACATAAGACGAGGACGCACGTCGATGAAAAGCTGGAGCGGGATGTTGAAGGTGTACTCCAGGCCAAGGTTGCCGACGATGCCGGCATAGACAACATTGTCCTTGTCATCATTGTCCCAAACGGCAAGGGATACGCCAGGACCACCATAGAAGCCCCATTTGCCTCTTGTCCAGTTCGGCTGGGCAATCATGAAATTGTAGACACCGTCAACATGGAAATTGCTTGAGTTGTAGCCGTCATCAAGGCCAAGGTCGAACTCAAGGAAGTCCGCGCTGTTCAAGTAATTCTGATAAGTGATGTCAACACCCCAACCGATGCGCACACCAAGAGCCTTTGGCTGGGCGCTTGCCGCAACCGCGAAACCAAGGACAGCGGCAAGGATCAAAATTGTTCTTTTCATAATAACAAATCTTAAAAGTATCTACAGATTAAGTAATCCAAAAAATCTATTAATCTGCAAAAACTATACTAAACCAGAGAATCCCATGAACGCCATGGCGAGGATACCGGCAGTGACAAGGGCTATCGGAATGCCTTTGAACGGCTTAGGGACTTCATTCAAATCGAGGTGCTCACGAAGACCGGCGAACAGGATGAGGGCCATGCCGTAGCCGACCGCATTGGCGAAGGCATAGACCACCGACTCGCCGAGGTTCAGCATGTGGGCGGGGCCGCCGAACGCGAACTCCTTGGAAACCACGTTGAGAGCCACACCGAGAACGGCGCAGTTCGTGGTGATCAGAGGGAGGAATATTCCGAGAGCCTGATAGAGGGACGGGCTGATCTTCTTCAGCACGATCTCCACCATCTGCACAAGGGCGGCGATCACAAGGATGAAGGCTATGGTCTGCAGGAACTGGAGACCGAACGCCACCAGGAGGTACTGGTTGATAAGGTAAGTCACCAAAGTCGCGAGGGTGATCACAAAGCACACGGCTCCGGCCATGCCGGTGGCAGTGGAGATCTTGTTGGAGACACCCAGGAACGGACATGTGCCCAGGAACTGGGCAAGCATGATGTTATTGACGAATATCGCCGAGATTATTATGAGGAAATATTCCATGACTTAGTTCTTTTTAGCGATTTTGTTGAACAGAACCATAAGGTAGCCCAAAGCGAGGAACGCTCCCGGAGCCATCACGAACACGAGGATGCCGTCACCGGTGATGAACCTGTAGCCGAAGACCGAGCCGCTGCCCAGGATCTCGCGGACGATTCCCAGAATCGTCAGAGAGAGGGTGAAGCCCAAGCCTATTCCAAATCCGTCAAGGGCGGAGTCCAGGATGCCGTTCTTGCTTGCGAAAGCCTCGGCGCGTCCGAGGACGATGCAGTTCACGACGATGAGCGGGATGAACAGGCCCAGAGTGGTGTACATCGCCGGTGTGTAGGCCTGCATGGCGAACTGGAGGATCGTCACGAAAGTGGCGATGACCACGATATAGACAGGAATATGCACCTTGTCCGGAACCACCGGGGCGATCGCCGAGATGGCGATGTTCGAAAGCACGAGGACAAAGAGGGTGGCGAGACCCATACTCAGACCGTTGATGGCCGAGGTAGTGGTCGCCAGCGTAGGACACATACCAAGAAGCAGGACAAATGTAGGGTTCTCCTTGAAGAAGCCCTTGGTGAAAATGTTCAGTTTATTGCTGCTCATAGTCTATTCTCCTTTGATTGAATTAAATGCCTTGACCGCGTTGTCCACAGCCTGTGAGTAGGCTCTGGAAGTGATGGTGGAAGCCGTGATGGCATCCACATCGCCCCCGTCCTTCTTGACTGTCAACGACTTGGACGAAGGATCGAAGCCCTTGAACTGGTTCATGAACTTCTCGTCAGTGTTGCACTTGGCACCAAGACCAGGGGTCTCGTTGTGAGACAGGACCGAAGTGTTGTAGACCACACCGTCGGCGGTGATGCCGACCATCAGGACGAGCGGTCCGCCGAAGCCCACGGTGGTTGACTTCACGGCGTAGGCCACAGGAGTGCCGTCTACGGTGCTGACGTAATATTCAGAAGCCTGACCGCCGACTTCTACCGGCTTTGCGTCGGAGAGTTCGCCCCCTTCCGGAAGCACGGCTCCGATTGAGGCCTTGAGGATGTCCGCGTTGGCCTTCTCGATCGGTTCGGCTGTCAGAGCGTACATTCCGCCAAGAAGCGCCGAGCAGACCAGACACACGACTGTCAGGCAGACAGCCATTGTGGTGAGATTGGATTTTACTGCCATAGCCTATGCCCTCCCGTATTTTTTCTGATGGAACCACTTGTTAAGAAGCGGAACCACAGAGTTCATGATAAGAATAGCGAAGCTCACTCCTTCCGGATAGGATCCGAAGTACCTGATCATCAAAGTGATGAAACCGATGCCCACACCGAAGATGATTCCGCCCTTGGTACTCATCGGAGAGGTCACATAGTCGGTTGCCATGAAACAGGAACCGAGAAGGAGGCCACCGGTGAGAAGGTTGAAAAGCGGCCCTGTGAAGTGGGTAGGGTCGGCCATCCAGAAGATGGTGGAGACCAGAGCCACGGTTCCAAGGATCGAAAGTGTGATCCACGGCTTGATGACCTTGCGGACAAGCAGATAGACGAAACCGATGAGGATCGCAATGGCGCTCGCCTCGCCTGCCGAACCGCCGATGTTGGCGAAGAGCATCTGAGAGGCCGAGAAGCCGTTCTGCGCGATCAGATCGGCGGCGGACGCTCCCTTCATGAGGCCTTCATTGATGACTCCCAGAGGAGTGGCTCCGGAAACCGCGTCAGCGCCGAAAAGTCCTCCCGGGATCGTCCAGTCGGTCATGTAGGTAGGAAATGAGATGAGCAGGAACACACGGCCGACAAGAGCCGGGTTGAACACATTCTGTCCAAGGCCTCCGAATGTCATCTTAGCGACTCCGATGGCGACCACCGCGCCGATGAACACTACCCACCAAGGAGTCGAGGCGGGAAGGTTGAGCGCCAGCAGGATGCCCGTAACGGCGGCTGACCAGTCGCCCACGGTGGACGGAGCCTTGAGCAAATATTTAGTTATCAAATACTCCAGCGCCACGCAGGAGATGACACTGACAGCCAGCACCAGCAGTTCGGCAAGGCCGTAGAACACGACCGAGACCGCGACAGCAGGGATCAAGGCGATCACGACATCCCTCATCAAGACCGGAGTTGTGGTCTTGGAATGAAGGTGCGGAGACGGTGAAACCAACAATCTATCCATATTCTTAAACAGTTTTTGCTTTTGCGGCTTCGGCGGCGGCCTTGGCGGCAGCGGCGCGAGCCTTCATTATTCCCATTACCTGGCCTCTTGCCAGACTGATGACATCCAGAAGCGGGATGTAGGAAGGGCAGGTGTAGAGGCAACATCCACACTGGATGCAGTCCTGAACGGCGTTCGCCTCAAGCTCGTCGGTGTTGCCGGCCTTGGCGAGACGATAGAGCAGGAACGGCTCCAGTCCCATAGGGCAGGCGTCGGCGCATTTACCGCAGCGGATGCAGTTGCCTTCCGGATGCCTCTTGGTCTGCTCGGCGGTGAGGAAGAGCAAGGCTCCCGTTCCCTTCAGGGTGGCCGCGTCGAGATTGGCGACAGCCTTACCCATCATAGGGCCGCCACTGATGATCTTGGCGGCGCTTTCCGGAACCCCTCCGAGGTAATCGACGATGTAGCGCAGCGGAGTGCCGACCCTGACAAGCAGATTGGCCTGCTTAGGGAAGCATTCGCCGGTGACGGTCACGGAGTTGTCAATCAAAGGCTTGTTCTTCTGAACGGCATCATAGACCGCCAGAGCCGTGGCCACATTCTGGACGACGGCGCCCACGTCGATAGGCAGGCCGCCGGACTTCACCTGACGGTGCATCACAGCGTCAATCAGCTGTTTCTCACCACCCTCGGGGTATTTCTTCATCAGAGAAAGCACCTCGATCCCGTCGTACTTGGAAGACTTTCCCTTCAATTCCGAAAGTACTTTCTGAATATGCTCTATCGCCTCCGGCTTGTTGTCCTCGATGGCTATCGTGGCGTTCGCCACGCCGAGAGCCTGCTTGATGAGGGCTGTGCCGACAACGACCTGCTCACCCTTCTCCAGAAGCGTGCGGAAATCGGACGTGAGGTAAGGCTCGCACTCGCAGCCGTTGATTATCAACATCTCGCACTTCTTTCCAGGAGGCGGGGTCAGTTTCACGTGGGTAGGGAAGGTCGCTCCGCCGAGTCCGACGACTCCGCCGAGACGGATCTTCTCGATGATGGCCTTGCCGTCCTCAGGAATGTCTGTCACAAGGGTCTCTGAGCGGTCGATGCTCTCAAGCCACTCGTCCCCCTCCACAGCGATCTCGACATAGGTCTGGGTGTTGCCGGCGAGATCCTTGCGCGGGCCGATCGACTTCACGGTTCCGGAAACGGAGGAATGGATGAACGCGGACACGAATCCGCCCGGCTCGGCGATTGGCTGGCCGACCTTAACCCTGTCGCCCACTGCCACTACCGGCTTGGCCGGAGCCCCGATGTGCTGGGCAAGGGAAATATACACGGTCTGAGGCAGCGGAAGAGCCTCGATGGCGCAGCCGCGGGAGATCTTGGCGTCATTAGGATGCACGCCACCGATTGAGAATGTTCTTCTAGCCATTGTTCTGTTCCTCCTTCTTTACTGTGGCGGCAGCCGCGGCGGCCTCCCTCGCTTTCTTCTGACGTTCCTGGACACGGGCCTTGACGGCATCCTTGTCCAGTGGCTTAGGGAAGTTCACCCCGATGATCGCTCCGGTAGGACACATCGCCTCGCACTCGCGGCAGAGCTTGCACTTCGCGAAGTCGATGTAGGCCACATTGTTCTCTACGGTGATGGCGTCATGCGTGCAGGTCTTCGCGCAGATTCCGCACCCGATGCAACCGACCGAGCAGGCCTTCTTGACCGCCGGCCCCTTGTCCTTGTTGACACACGAGACAAAGATCCTCATTCCACGCGGACCCTTCGCCCTCAACTCGATGATGGACTTAGGGCAAGCCTTGACACAGGCTCCGCAGGCTGTGCACTTCTCCTGATCCACGACCGGAAGACCTGTCTGGGGATCCATCGACAGCGCGCCGAACTGGCAGGCGGCCACACAGTCTCCGCAGCCAAGGCAGCCGAAAGAGCAGCCGGTGTCGCCGGCGTAGAGAGCGGCCTTTACCTTGCAGGAAGCCGAGCCGTCATATTCATTGGTCCTCGGCCTGGCGGCGCAGGTTCCGGCGCAGCGCACAACCGCCACCATAGGAGCCTTTTCCTTGACCTCGTAGCCAAGGATGGCGGCCACCTTCTTCATTGTCTCGTTGCCTCCGACAGGGCAATAGTTGTTGTCCAGATTCGGAGCCTTCACCGCAGCCTCCGCGAAAGCGTGGCAGCCGGCGAAACCACAACCACCGCAGTTAGCGCCTGGCATGACCTTCTCCACCTCTTCGATGCGCGGATCCTCCTCAACCTTGAACCGCTGCGCGACAATGTAGAGGGCCAGCGCCAGCAGGAGGCCAAGCCCCGTGATGACTGCGACGGTCCAGATGATTATTGTTGTCATAAAGCCAAATAAAAAAATTACTTTCTAACATAAAACACATACCCCTCCGCCAGGCTGTCCCTGCGGAAATAGAGTATGAGGTAATATAGCGCGACTCCCCCGATCGAGGCAAGTCCACAGACAAGCTCGCCGAGTCCAATCGACGACAAAGTTAACACTAAAATCAGTAATATCACCAAAGGAATCACATAAGAAAGCAAGACTGCCTTGAGTCCCATCTTCCTCGCGAGGCAAACCTCGACTTCCTGGCCTACGGAATATGTCTGTCCTCCATAGACGGGGACATCCACAATCTTGTTCTTTGAGTCAGAGGCTCCGCAAAGCCCTGCGGCGTGGCAGGCCGAGCAAGCCGACTCGGACACTATCCGGACAGAGATCCTGTCTTGCCCTACAGAAATGACCGTTCCTTTGTGTGAGACCTCCCCCGTAGCCATATTCCTTAAAATCAACTCATTCAACGATTGAGGAGAAAGGATTCCTGAGTTCTGAATAGGAGCGCAGGCGACCTTGCACCTTGCCTATCTTAAGAGGAGCCGTGAACCAGACCGGAATCCTGTTCTCGTCGTCCGAGAACCAGCCGTAGAGATCCGACTCTCCCGAAAAGACCTCACCTGACACCACCTCGAAGCTCAACTTCAGGCAGCGGATCGACCCGATCCCGTCGATGTACTTGTTCTCCTTGCCCAAATACCTGAAATGGAGGGTGTACACATCATCATCGACGGCAAACGTCATCGGATAGTCCTTCCCTTCCTCAAGTTTCTCCGTGTCGATGTTCCGCAGCACATAGTACATCAGCGGAATGTCGTAGGTGCATTTGTCCAGCGGCAGGGTCGCCGAGAAATCCCCCTTTCTGGAATTGTTCAACGATGCGGAGATCTTCTCGTCCCCGGGCGTGTGGTCGTACATGTAGAGGTTCGTGCAGGTGTATTTCCCCTCCTTGGCAAACCTCGTGAACTTCATCGGCTTAAGGCCGTCCCTCGTGAACCAGGAGTCCAGATCCTCCTTGACACGGAAGAACTTCTCGTAGAATTTCTGAGTCTTGCCGGTCAGGGACGCATGGAAGACTTTCCTGCCGTTAAGGATGGTGGTGTCCACCTTTAGGGTCGCCTGCGCCACGTCGGCGTTGATCAGCCCCCATTTAAAATGGACAGTGAACACCAGTTTCTCCCCTCCCTTGAAAGCCAGATTCTCTTCCTTAAGATTCTTCACAGGAATACATTTTCCCTCGTCGCCGGCAAATACCGGAACGGAAGAGATGATGAATATGGCGGCAAGGATGCCGAAGAGTCTTGTCGTGTCCATCAGAAATCAGTGTTATTGGCAAAATCATTGTTCATGGCGGACTCCATGCCGCCCATCTCCTCCGCCCTCGCGGTCAGGGAATCCCCCGGCTCCACAAAACGCACCTGCTCCGCCTTGAAGAGCATGTCGATGTCACACACCTCGCCGTTACGATGCTTGGCGATGATGATCTGTGTGGTTTCCTTCCCGTCAGGAGTTTCTCCAAGCCCCACGTAGTCAGGACGATGAATGAATATCACCATGTCGGCGTCCTGCTCGATTGATCCGGACTCACGGAGGTCGCTCAACTGAGGCTTTCCGCTGCCTCCGGTTCGTTTCACAGCGTCACGGGACAGCTGCGAGAGCGCGATGATCGGGACATTGAGTTCCTTGGCTGTGGCCTTGAGCGTCCTGGAGATCGCAGCGACCTCCTGCTCACGGATTCCACGAAGCTCGACCGGTCCCTGCATCAGCTGGAGGTAATCAACGATCACAAGTCTGACATCCTTGGATTTCACAAGCCTCTTGACCTTCGTGCGGAACTCCATCAAAGGAATGCTCGGAGTGTCATCGATGTACAAAGGAGCCTTCGACAACGAGGCCAGCCGGGTCTCCAGCTGCTGCCAGTCCCACGCCTCCAGTTTCGTACCGCCCTTCAGCTTGTCAGCCGACAGACCGGACTCGGTCGTCATGAGCCTCATTACCAGCTGAAGCGCCGACATCTCCAAAGAGAACACAGCCACCGGCATGTGATAGTCCACAGCCGCGTTCCTGGCCAAATTGAGCGCGAAAGCCGTCTTACCGACGGAAGGTCTCGCCGCCAGAATAATGAGGTCGGATTTCTGCCAGCCCCTCGTGACACGGTCAAGCGAAAGGAAACCGGACGGAACACCGCTCAGGCCGTCGGCATTCTGATTCTTCTCGATCTCCTTCATGGCGTCGTTGATCACGGCCCCCACGTCCTTGACATCGTTCTTCACGCTGTTCTGGATGGCTCCATAGATCTTTGACTGCGCCTCGTCGATCAGAAGATCAACATTGATGGCATCATCGTAGGAATCCTTGAGTATCTCGTACGACGCTGTGATCAGCTCCCTCTGGATACTCTTCTGCTTCAGTATCCTGACGTAGTACTCGATGTGGGCCGCGGCTCCGACTTTCTCGGACAGACCGGCAAGCGCCACAGGGCCTCCCACAGCCTCAAGATTGCCTTTGGCCCGGAGCTTGGTGCTGACCGTGACTATGTCCACCGACACATGCTCGTTGACAAGCTCGTTCATGGCCTCGAAAATCATTCTGTGACGAGGGTCATAGAAACAAGATACAGTAAGCTCCTCAAGCGCCGTGTCAACGGATGAGGGCTCAATCAGCATGGCGCCGAGGACAGCCTCTTCGACTTCAAGAGCTTGAGGCGGTTTGTTTCCCATCTCAAGCCCAAGAGTGTCCAAATCAACTGGCCTCGCCTTCTTTCTGGATGTTTTTCCGGGCTGGTCAGGCATATTCCTAAATGTTGGGTAGCGGTCTATTCAAAGTCAGGATTGACGATGATCCTGCCGCAATGCTCACAAATGATGAGTTTCTTGTTGGAAGCGATGTCCACGAGACGCTGAGGAGTGATCGTGTTGAAGCAGCCTCCGCAGGAGTCCCCGTTGTAGACCGAAACCACCGCGAGATGATTGTGCACGCTGGCTCTGATACGATCATAGGCGCTCATTGTCCTCGGGTCGATCTTCTTGGCGCAATCCTCTCTGACTGAGCGGAGTTTCTTCTCCTCCTTGGATGTGGACTCCACGATTGTGGCAAGTTCCTCCCTTTTGGCCTTGAGGTCATCGTTCCTGACGGCGATGTAGTCCTTGAGAGATTCGATGTCGTCCCTCTTCTCGGCGATGGCCGCCTTGGTGTCGTTTATGTTCTTCTGAGCGATCTGACGGAGAAGTCCCTGATTCTCTATCTCCTTGTTGATGGAATCATACTCGCGGCTGTTGGAGATGTCATTCAGCTGCTGCTGATACTTCTCGATCTGGACATCACAATCGACAATGCTCTGCCTGTTCTCGGCTATTGTCTGATTGTAAGCCTCGATGACAGCCGTGTCCTGAGCCTGACGGGCCTTAAGATCCGTTATCTCGTTCTCAAGAGCCTCAACCTCCGACGGGAGTTCTCCGCGCATCTGCATGATCTTGTCAATCGCGGAATCCGCCTCCTGAAGAGCGTAGAGTGTCTTAAGCTTTTCCTCGACGCTGATTTCAGAGTCAGCGAAATTCTTCTGGAGGGAAACGAATGTCTCCCTCTGGTCTATCGGTGTCTCGACTTTCTTGATTTTTTTAGTTGCCATATAGCTATCTGACTAATAATAATATACCGGATTACTTGTCTCCAGCCTTGAGCTGGTAGAGATTGCAAAGTTAGGAAATTTTTTCCTTAACAGAGAAAATAATATATCCACAATCTCCACTTCCCCCTCGAAATGGCCTATATCCATGACCATAAAATCCTTAGTGGTGAAGAAGTGGTGGTAGGATATGTCTCCGCAGAGATAGGCCTGGGCGCCCGCCTCACGGGCTTTTTCGATCAGGGAGCCGCCGGAGCCGCCGCACATGGCGACCCTGGACACCGGCTCCTGAGGAAGATGCGAGCAACGGATCATCCTGAGGCCGAACCTTGACTTGACATATTCAATGAAACTTCCGCCGTCCATCGGCTGCGGAAGGTTGCCGACCGCGCCGAGGCCAAAGCCGCCCGGCTCCTCGTCCAAGACCCGTACATCCTTGAGCCCCAGCCTTTCCGCCATTGCGCCGCTTACTCCCCCAAGCACCTTGTCGGCGCTCGTGTGGGCCGCATAGACAGCAATGCCCGCCGAGACGGCCTTCATCACCGCCAGCCCGACAGGATCGTCAGGGGAAATCTTTTTCAGTCCCGAGAAAATCAGCGGGTGATGGGTGATGATCATGTCCGCGCCAAGGCTGACCGCCTCGTCCACCAGATCCGCCGTGCAGTCAAACCCAAGGAGAACTCCGTGGACCTCCTGTGCCTCGGATCCGATGACTAGACCGCTGTTGTCCCAGCTCTCCTGTATGGAAAGCGGGGCAAACGACTCTATAACGGAAGCTATGTCCTTGACTGTCATACCTATAAAGATTTTTTAACCTCAACCAGCTGGCGGCGTATCTCCTTCAGGCTGTCCAAAGCCTTCACGCGCCCTTCGACAGCCTTCCTGTCAGCGGCGATCTTCTTCGCGGCCCCTTCCAAAGTCAGTCCCTGCTCCTTCACGAGCAGATGGATCTGCTTGAGGCACTCAAGATCCTCCTCCGTGAAAAGGCGGTTCCCCTTCGCGTTCCTCTTAGGCTTGATGTACTTCGGGAAAGAGTTGGACCAGAAGCGCACCAAAGACGTGCTCTCCCCCAGAATGTCGGCGGCCTCGCCGATTGTATAGTATAACTTTTCCATATTCCTGAATAGTTTTATTAATCCATTGACTGACCAGTGTTCACGGACATGAAAAGCATTCTCATGTACTCGTCCGGACTCACGGATGCAAAAAGATAGTTCAGAGGATCCATCAGCAGCGTGTCCTTCTGGATCTCGTAGTGAAGATGCGGGGCGAACGAGTTGCCCGACATCCCGACCTGGCCGATCCTCTGTCCTCTTGTCACCTTCTGTCCTTTCAGGACGCGGGTGTTCTCCAAGTGGGCATAGCGGGTGAGATAGCCATTGCCGTGGTCGATCTCGACAACGTTCCCAAGACCCTTGGACGAATGGGTGACCCTGTTCACAACGCCATCTGCCGCGGCGGCGACCGGTTCTCCCTGCTGCGAGATCAGATCCAGGCCGCCGTGGAAAGCCGTGACCTTGTAGAAAGGATTGATCTTGTCCCCGACGGAAGCCCCTGTCCTTGCATAGGAGAAGTTCTCCAGAGGATTTGTCATCGGAGGAAGAACCACCGACTTGTCCGAAATCCTTTCCATTATCCTTTGGAAATTGGCCTCGACCCGTTCGGAGATCCGGGACAGCGTGTCAAGCCTCTCTTTTGAATATCTCACAATCAGATCGTCCGGTATCGAATCCACCCGGGACAGCAGTCCGTCGGAATAGATGTTGCCCAGATCCGGAGCGTCAGAGTTGAAAAGGTTGCGGTAGATCTCGTTGTCCTTCACCATAAGGCCTTCCAGCACATCATCGACCAATGCCTCCCTCGCCTCCAGATCCTTGTACATCTGACGGTACATCTGATTCTCCCTCTTGAGCTTACGCTCCGAGTCCGTGCTTATCACAAACGAGAAGACCACATAGTAGACGACAGCCAGGGACGCTGTCACCAGAAAGTACACGGCAACCTTGCCCAGAATCGACCACACCGAATGCGTGACCTTTCGGAACTCCATCCGAACCTTGTCAAACTCGTACCTCTCCTTCATCGGCCAACCTCCTCATCATCTGTGTCTGACACTGAAACTATGCCTCATCGACGACGGCATCCCGCTCTCGCTCTCCCTCATCCTCAACATGTCAGAATATTCCTGGACAGACATCGACATGTCAAGATAGTTGGCGGGATTCACCTTGCGGCCCTTGTAGACCACCTCGTAGTGCAGGTGAGGGCCGCTTGAGCGTCCGGACTTGCCGCTTTCACCGATGCAGTCCCCTCTCTTGACCTTCATTCCCTCGATCACCTTGACGGAGTTAAGATGGGCGTAGATGGTCTCGTAGCCGAAGCCGTGCTTGATGGTGATCGAGTTGCCGTAGCCGAAGAACTCGAACTTGACAGACTCCACCACGCCGTCACCCGTCGCATAGACAGGATTGCCGATCTTCATCGCGAAATCCAGACCTGTGTGCATCCTGGACGCTCCGGTGAAAGGATCGGTCCTGTAGCCGAAAGGACTGGACATCCTGTACCTGGACGGATCCGGCACGATGGGCGGGATCGCCGGGATGCAGGAGGCCATGTCACCGGCTGTCTTGGAGACAGCGGCCACCTCATCGAAAGACTTGCTCTGGACATAGACCTTCCTGGTCAGCCTGTCGATCCTCAAAGCGGTGTTCTTAAGCCTGTCATCCGACTCAAGGCCGTCGAGGAAAGAGTACCTGTCCACCCCGCCGATGCCGGCGTTCCTCACGCCCGCGGGAATCTCGTTCATTCCGAATATGGATCTGTAGATGTCGTCATCCCTCACCCTCAACGCCTCGATGCTTTCCTCGCAGCGGTCAAGTTTGGTGTTCATCAGATCCATCCTGGCGTCCCAGCGGGCCCTCTCAGCCTTGAGAAAGGCCGTTTTCGGCAGGTCATAGCCAAGAACGGAAGTAAAAAGCCAGATGTAGAGGACCGCCATCGCCACACTACCGGCGAACAGCAGCAGCCCCTTGAAGACTTTCGACTTCAAGGAAACCTCCTTCATCTCATATAATAAGGTCTCCGGATTAAGAATATACTTCCCCATAGTCTACAAATATACCCTTTTTTGCGATATATCCCGAAAAATGTTATAATTTTGCCAATTCCGTGCCTTTCTGAAAAAGTTTTTCTTGCCGGTACGGGAGAATATTCATGAATTAATTGATTTTTAGATATGTACACCGCTAAAGAGATTCGACAGCAATTTTTGGACTTCTTCGCATCGAAGGGACACACGATCGTGCCTTCCGCCCCAATGGTGATAAAGAATGACCCGACGCTGATGTTCACCAACGCCGGCATGAACCAGTTCAAGGACATATTCCTCGGCAACACAACTCCCAAGATGAAAAGAGCCACAGACTCACAGAAATGCCTCAGAGTCAGCGGAAAGCACAACGACCTTGAAGCAGTGGGACACGATGGCAGGCATCACACGATGTTCGAGATGCTCGGCAACTGGAGCTTCGGAGACTACTTCAAGGCCGAGGCCATCAGCTGGGCATGGGAACTGCTGACGGAAGTCTACAAAATCGACAAGTCAAAACTCTACGCCACCGTGTTCGAAGGCTCGGCCGAGGACGGCACTGCCCTCGACGACGAGGCCAGGCAGGCCTGGCTGAAGCTCATGCCGGAGGATCACATCATCCTCGGCAACAAGCACGACAACTTCTGGGAGATGGGCGACACAGGCCCTTGCGGTCCTTGCAGCGAGATCCACATCGACCTGCGCACGGACGAGGAGATCGCCAGGATCCCCGGAAAGGATCTCGTCAACACCGACAACGACCAGGTGATCGAGATCTGGAACCTCGTGTTCATGCAGTACAACCGCAAGGCCGACGGATCGCTTGAGCCGCTCCCGGCCAAGAACATCGACACCGGAATGGGCTTTGAAAGGCTCTGTATGGTGCTGCAGGGCAAGACCAGCAACTACGACACGGACGTGTTCTCCGGAATGATAGGCAAGATCGAGGAGCTCTCCGGCCACAAATACCATGAGAACGGAAAGACAGAGGTCGCCATGCGTGTCATCGCCGACCACATCAGGGCGATAGCCTTCTCCATCGCCGACGGACAGCTGCCGTCCAACGTGAAGGCCGGCTACGTGATCAGAAGGATCCTGCGCCGCGCCGTCCGCTACGGCTACACGTTCCTCGGATTCGACGAGCCGTTCCTCTGCGCGCTGATCCCTCAGCTTGTCTCCGACATGGGAGAGGCCTATCCGGAGCTGGGCAGGCAGCAGAAACTCATCGAAAGCGTCATCCGCGAGGAGGAAATGTCATTCCTCAGGACTCTTGACAGAGGAATAAGGCTGATGGACGACTACGTCGCCAAGAACGCCTCGACCAAGACCATCCCGGGAGAGGACGCATTCGTACTTTACGACACCTACGGATTCCCGATCGACCTGACCGAGCTTATCGCCTCGGAGAAGGGTTACACCGTGGACATGGAAGGCTTCGCCAAGGAACTCCAGAAGCAGAAGGACAGGGCGCGCAACGCAACCGCCAACGAGTTCGGCGACTGGGTCGTGTTCCACGAGGGCGAGGAAGAGGCCTTCCTGGGCTACGACAATCTGGAGCTTGAAGGTGTGAAGCTCCTCAAGCAGCGCACAGTCAAGCAGAAGAACAAGACCATGTTCCAGCTCGTCTTCGACCGCACGCCGTTCTACGCCGAGATGGGCGGTCAGGTCGGCGACACCGGAGTCATCGTCTCGGAGAGCGGCGAGCAGATCAGGATACTCAACACCGTCAAGGAGAACAACCTGACAATCCACATCGCCGAAAGGATCCCTGCCGACAGCACGCAGACATTCACGCTTAAGGTTGACGCAAGCCGCAGGCTCAGGATCACGGCCAACCACACGGCTACCCACCTTCTGGACTACGCCCTCAGGGAGACGCTCGGAACCCACATCGAGCAGAAAGGCTCCTTCGTCGGCCCGGACTATTTCCGTTTCGACTTCTCACACTTCGCCAAGGTTACCGACGAGGAACTCAGGAAGGTCGAGCACAGGGTCAACGAGCTGATCCGCGCGGACGACCCTCTCCAGGAGAAGAGAGACGCGACGATGGAAGAGGCGAACGCCATGGGAGCCATCGCCCTGTTCGGCGAGAAGTACGGCGACAGGGTGCGCGTGGTCAGGTTCGGTGACTCCGTGGAACTCTGTGGCGGCACGCACGCTGCGTCGACCGGACGCATCGGATTCTTCAAGATCGTCTCCGAATCGGCGATCGCCGCCGGAGTCAGGAGGATCGAGGCGGTGACCGGAGAGGCGGCGGAGGACATCCTCGACACCCTCAGCGACACCCTCAAGGGCATCAGAACCATGTTCAACAACGCCCCTGACGTGGCTGCCGCCGTGGCCAAACTCATCAACGAGAACTCCGACGCGAAGAAGAAGATCGAGGAATATGCCAAAGAGAAGGCCGCCGCGTTCGCCAAGGTGATCTCGGAGAACGCACAGGAGATTAATGGAATAAAAGTTGTAAAGTTCAGCAGGGACGCTGATCCGGCCATGCTGCGCGAGGCCGCGGCCATCCTCCAGAAGGAAGTGGAGAACTTCGTGTTCGCCGCCGCCTTCTGCCACGAAGGGAAGCCTCAGCTCGTCCTGATGTACTCCAACGACCTCGTGGCAGCCGGTCACAGTGCCGCCAACGACATCAGGGAGGCAGCCAGATTCATCCAGGGCGGAGGCGGCGGACAGCCGATCCTCGCCACCGCCGGCGGAAGGAACGCCGACGGCCTGCAGGCCGCGCTGGACAAGATGGTGGAGACCATCACGGCATAGACGGAAGAATATTCAAGGGCATTCGGTAATATTCATAAAATATTCAAGTCCCCATAAAACAATGACTTCGGAGGATGAAGAAAATTGACAGATTCATACTGACCTCATTCATAGGACCATTCTTCATGATCCTTCTTGTGGTCATCTTCATCCTCGTGATGCAGTTCCTCTGGGTCTACATCGACGAGCTTGTCGGGAAAGGCCTGAGTCTGGGCATTGTGGCGGAGTTCCTGTTCTGGGGATCCTGCACCGTGCTGCCTCTGGCCCTGCCTCTGGCGACCCTGCTGGCCTCGATGATGACCGTAGGCAACATGGGTGAGAACAACGAGTTGATCGCTCTGAAGGCCGCCGGCGTGTCCGTCCTCAGGGTGATGCGCCCTATCCTCATCGCCTCCTTCTTCATCAGCATCGGCACATTCTTCGTCATCAACAACCTCGTCCCGGTCTCCTACAACGAGATATTCACCCTCAGGGACGACATCGGAAAGACGAAGGAAGAGATCAAGATCCCGTCCGGAACCTTCTATGACGGAGTCGATGGCTACGTCCTCAGGGTAGGAAGCCGTAACAACAAGACGGGCATGATGAAGGACGTGATGCTCTACGACCATCACGGCAGAGGGAACACGCGCCTCACTTTGGCCGACTCCGCCATCATGAAGATGTCCAAGGACAAGTCCTACCTGACATTCAAGATGTTCAACGGGGTCAACTATCAGGAGACCAACGAGAAGACCTACCGCGACACATCCCTCCAGCTGCAGAGGATCGACTTCTCCAAGCAGGAGATGGTCATCGCCCTCCAGAACTACGCATTCCAGAAATCCGACAGCGCCAGATACGGCGACCAGGTCAAGGCCCTCCCTCTTGAGAAACTCAGGGAGCAGAGGGACACCCTTCTGGCCACAAGGGACAGCACGAAGTCCAAACAGATCTATTCCATGGCCGCATCCTATGTGTTCTCGCAGAACATGCAGCTGGACACGACAGCCTGCGGCATCACAAGGAACTTCAGTGACCCGGACTACCTCAACTTCAAGGATGACAGGGCGACAGCGGCAGCATTGGAAAGAGCGGCCAACAGCGCCAGGCAACTCCAGACAAACCTTGAAAGCTACGAGTTCGGAGCATTCGACTACACTGTCCGCCTCAGATGGACAGCCCTGGAGTTCCTCAGACGCTATGGACAGGCCCTGGCCTGCTTCATCATGTTCTTCATCGGCGCGCCTCTGGGAGCGCTGATCAGGAAAGGCGGCATCGGTGTCTCCGCCATCATCTCGCTGCTGTTCTTCGTGCTTTACTGGGTGATCGACATCACGGGAGTGAAGCTGGCAAGAGACGGCAGCATCAGTACCGTGGCGGGCGCGTTCATGTCGGCTGGCGTACTCCTGCCGATCGGCCTGTTCCTGACCTGGAAGGCGATCCACGACACGGACATCTCAAATCTGGACAGCATAAAGAATTGGTGGAGAAAGGCAAAGAGTAATATGGCAGGAATATTCAAAAAGACAAGGATCGTGTACATGGGAACGCCGGAATTCGCGGTGGCCCCTCTGAAGGCTCTCCTGGAGCAGAAGTACAACATCGTGGGAGTGGTGACCGTGGCCGACAAGCCGAGCGGACGCGGCCAGAAGGTGAACGAGAGCGCGGTGAAGAAGTTCGCGGTGGAGCAGGGCATCCCTGTGCTCCAGCCTGTCAAGCTCAAGGATCCGGAGTTCCTCAACCAGCTCAAGGCCTTGAAGGCCGACCTGTTCATCGTGGTGGCGTTCAGGATGTTGCCGGAAGAGGTCTGGGGCATGCCGAAGCTCGGCACGTTCAATCTGCATGCGGCGCTGCTGCCGCAGTACCGAGGAGCCGCCCCGATCAACTGGGCGGTGATCAACGGCGAGACCAGGACGGGAGCCACGACGTTCATGATCGACAAGGACATCGACACAGGCGGCATCATCCTCCGGCAAGGCATCAACATCGCCGACACGGACACCGCCGGCGACGTCCATGACAAATTGATGGCGATCGGCGCTGATCTGGTCGTGCAGACAACCCAGGGAATCATCGAGCGCAATGTGGACACGCGTGTCCAGAGAAGTTTCATACAAGGTTCCGAGGTATTGAAGCCGGCACCGAAGCTTTCGCGCGAGTTGTGTCACATTGACTGGAACGATTCCACCAAACAGATCTACAATCTCATACGTGGTTTGAGTCCTTATCCGGCAGCGTTCACCGAACTCGTCAAGGAAGGTAGCGCTCCGGCCCAGTTGAAGATCTTCACGGCCGAAAAGGTCGATGAGCCTGTCGAAGGAACCATTCCGGGCCGAATCCTCACCGACGGCAAGACCTACCTCCACATCACCACCGCCGACGGAGCCATCTCCCTGAAGGACGTGCAGATAGCCGGCAAGAAGCGGATGGACATCAAGGCCTTCCTCGCCGGATTCCGCGAGCCGGAACTCTACACCACTACCGCCGGCACCTCCAAGGCCGAAATCGCCAAAACAAAGGCATAATGGAAGCGGTCATCCTCGAATGCGGCGACTTTCCTAAAAAGGAATATCCCCGCGAGCTTCTCCGCCGGGCGGATGTGATAATCTGCTGCGACAGGGCGTTGGACACGTTTCTCCGGCACCGGGACAAGATATTCAAAGACCTCAGGGATCCGGATGCCATCATCGGGGACATGGATTCCATCTCGCCGAAGCATCTCAAGGAATATTCCCGCATCGCCATAAGAGAAGAAGAGCAGGAGACAAACGACCAGACCAAGGCGTTCCGCTACCTGCTGGAGCATTGGCCGGAAGTCAAGACCGTGCATATTCTCGGTGCTACAGGCAAGCGTGAGGCCCACACCCTCGGCAACCTTGGACAGATTATGGAATATGCCCGGCTTTACGGAGCCAGCGGTAATCCTGATGAAGACAGAATATATGTCGATGCGGTGTCCGACTATTCAACGGCTTTCGCATTGACGGACTCCTGCGAGCTTTTCGTCGGCGAAGGCAGGGCCGTGTCCATATTCAGCCCTGATAATTCTTTGAATATCAAGTCCGAGGGATTGGTATGGCAGACCAGTGGAGTGGTTTTCGACAACTGGTGGCAGGCAACCCTCAACCGGGCTTCGGCCGATGTTGTCAAGCTGACGTTCTCGCACAAGTCAATGGCGTTGGTGATTCTGGATTAATACCATTTCAGGATTTTTCTTTATCTTTACGTAACATTTTGGCTTACAAACACTATGCTCCGAATAATTAGAATCACTCTGGCAGCGATCTGCTTCGTTGCGGTAACGCTGCTGTTTCTGGACTTCACCGGAACACTTCATCTTTGGTTCGGATGGCTCGCCAAAATCCAGTTCCTGCCGGCTGTTCTGGCCCTCAACTTCGTTGTCATCGCCATTCTGCTGGTACTGACACTGCTTTTCGGCAGAATCTACTGCTCGGTGATATGCCCGTTGGGTATATTCCAGGACTGCGTGTCCAACCTCAGTTCCAGGAGAAAAGGCAAGAAGGCAAGGTTCTCATATTCAAAGGAAATCAAATGGTTGCGCTACGGGGTGTTGGTGCTGTTCGTGATCGCGCTGGTCGCCGGGCTCAATGCTCTTGTAGCGCTTCTGGCTCCATACAGCGCTTACGGTAGAATGGTGCAGAGTCTGCTCGCGCCGGTTTGGCAGTGGGGCAACAACCTGCTCGCCTGGATCGCCGAGAGGCAGGATAGTTATGCGTTTGTGACAAAGGATGTTTGGCTGAAGAGTCTGCCGACTTTGATCGTGGCGGCGGTGACGTTCATCGTCGTGGTGGTCCTCGCCTGGAGAAACGGCAGAACCTATTGCAACACAATCTGTTCGGTGGGAACCACGCTGAGTTTCTTCTCTCGGTTCGCGATGTTCCGTCCGGTGATCGACAAGTCAAAGTGCAAGAGCTGCCACGCCTGTGAAAGGAAGTGCAAGGCGGCCTGCATCGATGTTGACAATCATAAGATAGACTATAGCAGGTGCGTCGATTGCTTTGACTGCATCGATTCTTGCCGGCTCGGAGCGCTCAAATACCGGTTCGCCTGGGGAAGAGGGGTTGGTTCGGGCTCCACGGGAGCAAAAACGCCACAAAACGCGCCTGTCGGGAGTAAAATGACCTCCGACGAGAGCAAAAACGGCCAAAATCGCTCCTCAGCAGCTCCGACTCCGGTCGCAGAGCCTGTGGTTCGACAGGGCTCACCAACCGCCGAAGTAACCGACAACGGCAAAGGTGTCTCAACAATTGATGCGACATCTCCGGTCGCTGAGCCTGTCGAAGCGACCGACAAAGGAAGAAGAGCCTTCTTGGTAGGCGGTGCCGCTGTCATCGGAGGATCACTCTTGCCTTCCATTCCGATGAGGGCCGAAGAAGAGGAGATCAAGGACAAGAAGCGAGATGGAGGATTCGCCGAGGTGCTTCCAAAGAAAGCCCCGAACAGAAAAACGCCTATTACTCCATTCGGTTCCGAGAGCGTGGAGAAGTTCTATAAGCACTGTACGGCCTGCCAGCTCTGCGTGACCGTCTGCCCGAACAATGTTCTCAGACCATCCTCCAGACTTGAGCACCTGATGCAGCCAGAGATGTCTTTTGAGAAAGGCTACTGCCGTCCGGAATGCGTGAAATGCTCCGAGGTCTGCCCTGCTGGAGCCATCCTGAAGATCACTCCTGAGGAGAAAACCGAATGGAAGGTCGGCACTGCCGGCGTGGACTATGACCTCTGTGTCGTGAACCGTGACGGGGTCAGCTGCGGAAACTGTGCCCACCACTGCCCTGTCGGAGCGATCAGGATGGTCAGGAAGAATCCTAATGACGAGAAGAGCCCAAGGATCCCTTCGGTCAACGAGGAGAAGTGCATCGGCTGCGGAGCGTGCGAGAATCTCTGCCCGTCCCGCCCGATAAGCGCCATCACCGTCAATGGGTACAGTGTTCATCATAATGTGTAACCGGTCTTTGAGACAAGCCTTCTGAAGGGACATATTCAGAAAAAGCGGTCTCGACAAATTCCATGAATATGAAAGAGAATATTAACAGAAGAGAATTTCTCAAACAAGCCGGTGCCGGGACAGCGGCCGTGGGAGCCGTGGCTCTTGCCGGAGCGTGCGCCCCTAAGAAGACAGCCGAGGCCATCCTTGACGATGGTTCCAGTGAAGATGTGCTGGAGAACGGTAAGATGGAGATGCGTGAGAATCCGGGCAACGGGGACATGGTTTCCCTGCTGGGTTACGGATGTATGCGCTTCACGATGAAGAAAGACGAGAACGGTAAGGATATCGTGGATCAGGAGAACGCCGACAAACTGATTGACTACGCCTTGGCTCACGGAGTCAACTACTACGACACATCTCCGGTCTATCTCCAGGGACTTTCCGAGGAGGCTGTAGGCAATGCACTCAGCAGACATCCAAGGAACTCCTACTACATCGCCACGAAGCTGTCCAACTTCAGTGATCATTCCAAAGCGGCATCCCTGAAACTGTACAACGACTCGTTCAGGTACCTCCAGACAGACTATCTGGACTACTACCTGCTTCACTCTCTCGGCCGTGGAGGCCTGGAGGCTTTCGATGACAGGTTCGTGAACAACGGAATGATGGATCTGCTTCAGGCAGACCGAGAGAAAGGCAAGATACGTCAACTCGGACTTTCATTCCACGGAAACCAACAGCAGTTCGACGAGCTACTGAAACTGCACGACAAGTACCACTGGGATTTCGTGCAGATCCAGATGAACTATTTCGACTGGAAACACGCTGACGGCCAGCGCAATGTCAACGCCGAGTACCTGTACGACGAGCTGGACAAGAGGGAGATTCCGATCGTGATTATGGAGCCTCTCCAAGGTGGCCGTCTGGCCAATCCGGCGGAAAGTGTCGTGAACAGGCTAAAGGAGCGTGATCCGAAAGCCTCACTCGCTTCGTGGGCGTTCAGATTCGTGGGATCGTACCCGAGAATCCTGACGGTGCTGAGCGGAATGGTCTATCAGGAACATCTTGAGGATAACCTGCGCACATTCAAGGACTTCAAGTACTTGACCGACGAGGAGAAAGAGTTCCTCGGCACCGAGATCGCCGGCATAATGGCCAGCTTCCCGACCATCAACTGCAACGACTGCAAGTACTGTATGCCTTGCCCTTACGGAGTCGATATTCCAGGAATATTCAAGCACTACAACGAATGCGTCAACGAGGGCGAGATCGCCCAGAGCACCGAGCAGGAGAATTACCGCAAGCTGCGCCGGGCCTATCTCGTGAGCTACGACCGGGCCATCCCGTCCGTCCGCCAGGCCAACCACTGCATCGGTTGCAAACAGTGCATCGAGCATTGCCCTCAAAGCATCTCCATTCCTCGTGAGCTCCGCCGCATCGAGGCCTACGTCGAGAAGTTGAAAAGGAACACATTGTAATGAATATAATCTATGCGATGCTTCGACAATAGATACGCCAAAGCGACAGAAGCACCAACACAGAAGAAAAATATTCGTCACAGACGCTGAATATTCAAAGGTTTTGATTATCTTTGCAGTCCGCAACTAAAAATGCGGACCATTGGAGAGATGCTCGAGTGGCTGAAGAGGCACGCCTGGAAAGCGTGTGGCCTCCTAAAGGGGCTCGCGAGTTCGAATCTCGCTCTCTCCGCAAATTTTTAACGGCTTTGCAGATTGTTCCGCAAAGCCGTTTTTGTATTATGTTTATGTCCAGTCACTTCGACAGGCTCAGTGACTGACTTACATTAATCGGTTCGATTATCCCAATACGCCTAACAAAAAAAGGGAACCCGCATACTGCGGATCCCCATACCAATTATAAATGAAATCGATTCTTTGATTGATTGTTACTCGACTTTGATTGCAACCTCTCCGGTCTTGCCGTCCTTGTCGGTCACGGTAAGTGTGGTGGTTCCGGCCTTGACACCCTTCACGGTGATGGCAGCCTCTTTCACGATGGCGGTAGCGACAGCCGCATCCGTAACCTTCACTGTGTATGGAGCGGTACCTGACTTGACTGTGACAACCTCTTCCTTCTCAACTCCGACAGTAACCTCGGCCTTGTCAAACTTCAGCTTCTCTGCCGCAGCCTTTACCGTTACGGTAAACGAACCCGTCCTCTGATTTTTGTCTACTACAGAGATCGTGGCTGTTCCCCCTGCCACTCCTGTAACAGTGATCTTTTCTTTCTCCACCTTCACTGTGGCTATCTTCTCATCGCTTGACTTTACCGTGAAAGGCTGTGTGCCGTTCTTCACGGTAACCTTAACGGTCTTACCAACCTCAACATCAGCCTTCGTCACACTGAATGTAAGAGGATCCGGAGTTTTGTTTTCGTTCTTGTCGCAAGAGACGAATGCGAATGAGCAGAGGCAGAGGGCTGCCGTCACAACTGAACTGAAAAAACTTTTCATTAGTTTAAATCTTTAATTGTTAATAATAGTTTAAGTACCGTAAGACCGTTCCCGGTCCGACGCATTACTAAATCATCTCCGCCGGAAACCTTGCATAAAGTTTTCAAAAAATTCACCAGAAGCCGAGACCCTTAAACACGCCGTGGCGGATAAATCATTATAAATGAATATATTGAATAGGTCACCCAGTCCTTGTTTTAGCAGGAGAACAATATAGCAACAGACGAATAATCAGGATATTAGCCGCCACGCAAATATTAACATATACCCGAGAACAGAACATAGACACTAGCGAGTGGGTTGGCTTTCGATCTGGATGTCCGTGCCGAGGGCAGAATTGATGAGGTTCAGGATTTCCTGGAGGGAGGACGTGGAGAACTCTCCGCTCAGGCGGCGGGATTCACCGGACGAATGGCCGGCATCAAAAGCAACGAGCGTGACATCGTAATATTCAGAGAGCTCGGAGAGAACTTCTGGCAGCGGGGTGTTGTCGTAGATAAACTCGCCGGTGGCCCATGCGGCAGGGTTAGGGTGTTTCGGAGTGATTTCAACTGGCTTTGACGCAGCCGGATCCAAAACCGCGGACTGTCCCTTGGTCAGGATCAGGGCTTCTTCGCCAGACCTTATGGCAGAGAAGAGGACCTTGCCCGAGACAACGCTCACGCTGATGGGATCCCGAGAGTCAACCTGAAAGCGGGTGCCGAGGACTTTGACGAAACCGGATCCGGCATCAACACGGAAAGGGGCGCGGTCATCGTGACGGACGTTAAAATAGACCTTGCCGGTCATCTGAACCAAGCGATTGTCTTTATGGCGCTGGAGACGAAGGGTCGCTCCGGGAGCCAAGGTCACGGACGATGAGTCAGGGAGGGTGAAGGTCTGGGGAATATCATAGGCCATATAGTCCGTCCACGAGGTTCGCCACGATGTGTAGAGGAATATGCCGACAATGACAGCGGCGGCGATTCCGATGATACGTTTCAACATCACAGTGCGCTTCGACAGGCTCAGCGACCGACGCAAGGAGCCGTTCTGCGACCGTGCCAAGGCTTTCTTCGGGTCAAAGCGGTTCTCTTCGTAGGACTTGGCCACGAAGTCTATCATTCTGTCTTCGTTGGTTTTCATGCAATTACTTTTTTATATTCTGATTCCAGATACTTCAACAAGCTCAGTGACCGAAAAGTTTCGACAGGCTCAGTGACCGGACTTTTTTCCTTTGCCGGAGACGCATTTGAAGGAATATGTCATCGTGCCTCTCTGGATGCTGTCCGTGGCATAGTCATAAACCGCTGTCTCAGCCTTGAATATCAGTCGGTCAGATCCTTCAAAAGAATACTCCATATCCTTTATGCAATAGACTCTCTCCTCCTTTCCGGAGAACTCATCATACTCGACTGGGGAAGCGACAGGGGTGACGGTATAGTTCCCGTCCTTGTCAAACTCAATCGTTCCTCCTACCTTGAAAAAATTCCAATTGATGATCTGCCAGGATCTTCCAGGATAGTACTCTATGTCAGCCACAACACATCCAACCCAATCAATTCTGACCATATAGCGTTCATTGCCATCCATATCGACAGACAAGCGAGTATAGATATCCCCAGGCCTGACCGCAGTGATTTCCTTGGCAAAGTCCGAATCGGCGACTCCGTCTCCATCAAGATCCACCGCACCGAGACTCCAGTCGATGGATTCGAGAACATATTCCCCGACAAGGCGGTCCATCGTGGCGGTGGCGGCGTCGGTCATCCAATAATCAATCTTCTCCTGGCAGGAGCATAAAGTCAAAAGACCTACGAGGGCATATTCAATTCTTTTCATATCAGTCGATTTTATAGTCAGAAGATGTCATCACCGAGACAAGGCCGATGCCGTCGCCGATCACATTGGTAGGATAAGGTTTATCGACAAAAAACAGCCAATCAGCAAGGTCTGAATCATCGAACCAAGCGGTGTTGATGTAATTATAGGTCTCCCTGTCCAAAGCCAGCAGCCGCACCGTCACATCGGAAAGCGACTTGCCGGTCAAAGAAATTTTGAATATATGCGATCCACCCTCGAAACCTTTATCCGTGAATATGTTGTACTTATTGGAGAAATAGCTGTCTGAGGCCATATCATTGTTGCCGACGCTGGTGTTTATTCCGGAATTAAGGAGTGGCTCACTTGAATTGTCAATCTCCAACTGCTTTCTGTAGTTTTCCCCGAAATACCAGACCTGAAGCATATAATAGTTCTTCTCGTCCGGCTTGTCCTTCACGTGCACACCCATCCCTAAAGTCTTGAAATAGCCTCCGCTGGAAGATTTCCTGTTCAGATGAGTCGTGTCCACTCCGGCAAGGACAGGGGCCTCCAAGACCACGGTCGTTGCCTCCGCTCTCATTTCATCCGACTCCACGACAATCCTCACCTCATCCCCGGCCTTGAAATCAGCACGGAATCTGAACATATTATGGTAAATGGTACGATCCGACTTCTCCGGCTTGTCAACCGTAGCGGCGAGCGTCCCGTTGATCCAGCATTCAAGGCTCCCGGACTCCAACGGCAGGGTTTTCTCGTGCGTGCTGATACCGGCATAGACAGTGTGCGTTGTGTCGCCGGTAGCCATCAAAGCGTTGACTACAAGCATCTTCTCCGGACCAGGAAGTTCCACTGGAATATATTTCTCACAAGAAAAAAAAGCCAGAGAGGAGACTATTGACAGTATGAATATCTTCGTTCGCATATTCATTAGAATTTAAAGGTATAACTGAACGACGGCAGGAAAGTGAGGAATGAGCGTTTGGAGATGGCCGGCTTCCACTCCCCTTCTTTCTCGAAGGCATCATAGACGCACCAGGAAGGGTTCTGGGCGCAGTAGAGGTTGTATATTCCGAAATTCCATATCCGCTCGCCGTGACGGCGCTTCTTGTGGAAGTTCACGCTGACATCCAGATGGTGCGTCGGAGGCAGGCGGTAATTGTTGCGCCCGCTGACATAGTCGATCGAAATGTCTTTACCCGACGGTGTGATGAGGGCCGTGCTTCTGGTCGGGATGGTCATACAGTTTCCGCTCATAAACGTCCAGGCCACGGTGAGGTCGATGCGGGAGCTGAATTTGTGGCTCACACTGGCGTTGATGACGTGCCGCCTGTCGAACTGAGCAGGGAACCACTTGCCATCGTTGATGCTGCCGTCCCGGAATATTCTTTCAGCCTTCGAGAGGGTGTAGGCGAAGGTTCCGGTGGTCTTTCCGACAACTTTGCTGGCGTAAAGTTCCAGACCGTAGGAGCGTCCCTCGCCCATCACCACATTGTCTTCCCAGTTGACGGAAGATGAAAGAGCAAGACGGCCATCCTTATATTCAAGGACATTGCCGGTCTTTTTGTAATAGCCTTCGAGGGAGAATTCCCAGCCTTTCAGGCCAGCGAAGCACGCGCCGGCGGAGACGATGTCCGAAGTCACGGGGCGGATTTCCTCGGTTATCGGAACCCAAAGATCGGTCGGAATGTCCAGAGTCCCCGAAGTCAACTGATGGACGTACTGCGACATCCTTGAATATGCCGCCTTGGCCGACCAGTCATCAGTGATGTCGAATTTGGCGGAGATTCTCGGCTCCGGGCAGAAATAGAAACGCCCTCTCACATTGAACAGGCTGAGGTGCAGGCCTGGGTTCACAGTCAAGCGGTTGCCAATGGAGATGTCGTCCTCGACGTAGAGTGACATCTCGTTACCGTTCACACGTCGGCTGGCAGCGTCGCTGTAGGTGGTGTCGGCGAAGACACGGCTGCCGTTCAATTCCTTAATCTGGGATTTCGTGATTTCAGGACGATAGCCGTGACGGACATATTCTCCGCCGAACTTGATCAAATGGTTGGTTGAAGGAGTGTAATCGAAATCTGCTTTTAAGCCTGCGTCAAGGATTCCGGAAGTGTAGCCGGCATCGCTCCGGAAGGATGTCTCGCCAACCTCGGATGTCTCGGAATTTCTGGTGACGGAATGCATCCTCATCCTATAAAGGTTGCCGTAGGCCGTGAAATCAGCGAAAAGCTTGTTACTGAATATGTAGGTCCACCTTGCGGACAGGACATTGTTGCCCCAACTCAGGTTAAGATTGGACTCATCCTCGGTCAGCATTGTATAAGGCTCGTAATCAGAGCCATAGAACCGCTTGCTGGACTTGGAGGTTTTCTCGTAACGGAAATAGTCCCGTCCGCTGTAGAGACCGATCCAACCTCGGCTCCGATCGGAGAACTTGTGGGAGACCTTCGCGTTGATGTCGTAGAAGGCATAGTTCAGCGGGCTGCCGGCCCATTTGATGACACGGTCGAAAAGGAAAGTGTGCATTCCTCTGGCACTCAGCGAGAACGTCGTGTTTTCGTTCTTCAGCGGGCCTTCCAGATGGAATTTCTCGGCGAGGAATCCGGCGGTGACACTTCCGGAGAGTTTCTTCGAGTTGCCGTCATTTGTCCTCACGTCCACCACGCTGGAGACCCTGCCTCCGTACCGTGCCGGGAACGAGCCTTTATAGACCGTGACCTTCTTGACAGCCTCCGGAGTGAACACGGACAGCAGGCCGAAAAGGTGGCTGACATTATAGATGGCCGTGCCATCCAGCAGCATCAAGTTCTCGTCAACGCCGCCTCCACGGACGTATATTCCTGAGAGTCCTTCGTTTCCGCCTTGCACGCCCGGCATCATCTGGAGGGTTTTCAGCACATCGGTCTCGCCGAGGACGACCGGAGTGTTGGCGATCAACTCGTTCGGCACCTCGATCGCCCCCATATAGGTGGAGCGGATTCCAGCGTCCTTGCGGGCGGTTATCCGGGCGCTCTTGATTTCCGCGGACGGGGCCAGAGCCACATTGAGAGTGAGGTTCTTTTTCAGGTTGATTCTCTTTGTCTTGGCGGCGCATCCTATGTATGAATATGTCAGTTCGACCTCGCCCTCCGGGAGAGTCAGTGAATAGAAACCGAAGTTGTTGGTGGAGGTGCCGGTCTTTCCGGTCGCTGAGTTTGTCGAAGCGACTGAGCTTGCGGTCACTTCGGCAGGCTCAGAGACCACAACCCCGGCCCCGATCAGTGTCTCCCCCGTCGCCTCGTCCGTGACATACCCACAGACCGTATAACGCTTCTTAACCGGAACGTCACGTGTCAGAACCACATAGCCGCCACGAATCTCCCACTTGATGCCCGTGCCCTCCAGAAGCCTGCCCAAAGCCTTCTCCAGTGTCAGTCCCTCGACGGAAGTTCCCTCATAGTTCTTATCAAGAAGTTTTCCGAGTTCCGAATCGTAAACAAACCGCACCCCTAACCGCTCCTTGAGCCTGTCCAAGTTCATTGAGACCGTCTCCTTATCTTGCGAAAGACAGTCCAACGAGACTTGCGGCAAAGCAAGAATCACCAGCAAAACACCTTTGATAAGACTTTTCATCATCACACGGTTTATATATTCACTAAACTTAGTCGTTAGAATCATCTTTAGCTCGCGTTAACGCCCAATACTTTATGGCATCACATACGATGCTCCGTACTTCCCTTGATTCACTAGGTTATACAATCCTTCACGCCCCCGCTTAACATATATGGACACGGTATAAGTATGCTCGTCAGGAGAATCCGCCACCATTATGGAAGCCTTCTCACCACTGAAGAAAGGCCCATATTCCTTCTCAAAAAATTGCTTGCAATAACAAGTAGTGCTGTTGCCCTGAACTTTATACACTGCCGGCACAGCGACTATGATAGGATGTTCCTCCACCGCAACCGCCTCGGACACAGCCTCAGCCTCATACCTCACATAATATTCACCTTCATCGTCAGTACCATACCCTCTACAAGATGAAAGCACCAGGAAAACGAGAATTGGCAAAAATTGAAAAAAATGACGCATATCAATAACTATTTCAAAGTTACAATTTTAAAACTTATCTACTGCCCAAATCCTATTAGGGTAGTTTCACAAGTAAGACGCAGCAGTTCTAAAAAGTACCATCATTTTTCTGAAATATTTTTCAAATATAACAACATTCTTCACAATATGTCAATAACTCACAGGTGCGCGAATATGCTCGCACCCGGAAGTGCAACTCGCTTGCCATCAAGCAGATGACATTTTAGGTGCGCAAGGTTTTTCACACCTGGAAGAGCGGGGGCCTATGGTTTATGGGGCAGAAAACGTACGGCAAAAGCTCCTTGTTAGTCGCTCCTTCTCAAGGCTTAAGGCGATGTCTGAATATTCTAGAGCGACATCAGGAAGAGGATGACCTTCTTTACACCTTGGCGGATGGAGTCCAGGGCTTTGCTGATCTGGTTGCGGACGGTGTTCTCGGAAAGGCCGAGCGACTGTGCTATCTCGCTGTACTTCATCCCGTCACGGCGGCTCATCAGGAATATTCTCCGTCTCTTGGCCGGGAGGCGATCAATGGCTGACCAGATCCGCGCCTCCTTGACGGAATTGTCCACGGCCTCATCATCGGAAATCACAACGCCATCCTCAATCGGAAGGACATCCTCACCTACGCTGTCCAAGCACACATTCTGATGCTGTTCTTTCCTAAGCACATCGATGCATCGGTTTCTCACGGCCGTGTAGAGATAAGCCCTCGGGCTGTCAATCCCACCATCCGAAGTCTGTTTCATCCAATATGCCGTAAAAGCCTCCTGCACCAGATCCTCGATCAGATCCTTGTCCTTGAGATAGTGCAACGCATAGATACACAAAGGCTTATAGTAAAGTCTAAACAAAGAATCTATGCCTGTTGCCTGCACCATAACGCCACAAAGTTAACCAACGCCAGGCATATTATCAAATTCTTCTCCACGAACCTCACACGTACCGAGCCCAAAGCCAGAGCGATACCACAACATAATTTGCCCGTGCGTGGGCATATTCAAAGCAATTCAGGCAAAATTATAACTACGGTTATTATAATCACAGTTATAATTTGTATATTTGCAGCAGTAAAACAATAATATTCAAGAATATGGAGATACCTTTCCAATACGGAAAAATTGTGGAAGACGACAGTTTCATAGACCGCATAGAAGACCGCAAGGAGCTGAAAGGCTTTCTAAGCAACGGCATAAACACAATTTTGGTTTCACCACGCAGGTGGGGGAAATCCTCTCTTGTCAAAGTGGCGATGAAAGAACTTGCAGAAGAAGACAAAAACATCAAGGTCTGTTTTCTCGACGCATTCAAGATTCATTCTGAAGAAGAGTTCTATGACGCGTTCGCAAGTGCCGTAATTGAGGGAGTCTCCTCCACAGCAGAGAAGCGTTGGGGAGATTTTGTAAAGTATATCAAATCTATCTCTCCGACTATTTCCTTCAATGACTCCCCTACGACATCGGTGTCGCTGAACCTTAAATTCGATCCACTCAAAAGCAATGCGGAAAGCATCCTGAATCTGCCCGAAAAAATGGCGGAAGACAAAGGAGTCAAGGTCATCGTCTGCATTGATGAGTTCCAGCAGCTGGCGAACATCAATGAATGGAAGAAACTCGTTTCCACAATGCGCTCGGTATGGCAGCAGCAACACAGGACGACATATTGCCTGTACGGGAGCAAGATGCATATGATGACAACGATTTTCAACAACACCCAAAGTCCTTTCTACAAGTTCGGGCAACTTATAAACCTCAAATGCATAAGCAAAGACTATTGGATTCCCTACATTGTTGACAATTTCAAAAAAACGGGGAAAGAAATATCCGCGGAACTGGCGGAAAAGATCTGCGAGACAGTCCAATACAATTCCTGGTACATTCAGCAATACTGCCTGTTTGTGTGGATGCATACAGACGGAATCGTCACCAAGGAAGATCTCGATAAGGAACTGCAATTGGTGCTGGACACAAATGAAGAATCATTCCTTCGTGAAATTGACGAATTGCCGGCATCGCAAATAGCTATGCTTAAAGCCATAGCCGCAGGTGAGCAACATCTGAACGCCAAAGAGACAGTGGTGCGCTACAGACTTGGGCAACCAAGGACAATCACATTGAATAAGAAAAAGCTGATCGAAAAAGACATCATTGAGAAAAACAGAAGAAAGATCTATATTCTCGACCCGATGTTCGATCTATGGCTGAAACGAGAATATGGATTATGATCGAATTTATTTAATGTACGATGAGTTTGGCACGGAAATGGCATAATCCCCAATCGACATAAATATTTTTACTCATAAACCAAAAACTGACTCAATAGTTATTTCATAAGTATTGAATAAGATTAGCCGAAGCCGGGTGAGAACCTCGCTTCGGTTTTTGCTTTATATCTCGGGATAAAGGAGGTAAGGAGCACGGCGGGCCTTGAAGGCTTCGACATCGGGAGCCCAGCGGGCGGAAATCTCGGCGGCGAGTGAAGATGTGACGGAGGAAGCGGTGACGGTGGACGGCAAGCCTTCCTCTATCATCGAGCGGAACCAGTCCACACCGGCGAGAAGTTCAAAGAAGTTGTTCTTACCGAAGAACTTATCGCCCATATTCAGATTGCGGTAAGCATCGATGACATATTCAAGATTGATCTTTTCCGCCCAAATGTCGCGGAGCGGCTTGCGGCGAAGGTCAACGCCGTGGCACTCCTCATCCAGGAACTGCGGGCTTTTCGCGCCGGGGATGCTTCGAGGCACAAAGGAGAAGGAATATCCCGTCATCGCCGGATGCCCGTAGGTCTCAAACGGGAACTGCGTGCCGCGGCCGAGGCTGACCACCGTACCCTCGAAGTAGCAGGTTGATGAATATAGGTACACGGCCCTCATGTCCTTAATGTTCGGGGAAGGCGGCAGGATAAGGCTGTAGCGGGTGTTATGGGTGTAATTCAGGCACGGAATCACAGTCAGGTCGCAGGTACCGTTCTCCAGCCATTTCTCGCCGTTGATCATCAGCGCCAACTCACCGAGCGTCATTCCGTGAACAGTCGTGATCGGCAGCCAACCGACACCGGACTTGAATTTCATATCCAGAACAGGACCGTCAACATAGAAGCCGTTCGGGTTCGGGCGGTCAAGAATGACGACCTGTTTCCCGTCTCTGGCGCAGGCCTCCATCAGATGATGCATTGTGATATAATAGGTATAGTACCTAAGGCCTACATCCTGAATATCAATCACAAGGACATCAAACTTATCGGTTTTCTCCTTGCTCGGAATCCGTGAGCCTTTCTCGTAAAGCGACAGGATCTCCACTCCGGTTTTCTCGTCCACACTGCTGCTGACATGCTCTCCGGCATCGGCGTTGCCACGGAAGCCGTGCTCCGGAGAGAAGATTGCCTTGACATCTACTCCTTTTTCGATCAAGGCATCAACAATGTGCTGACCGTACTCAATCTTTCCGCCAGGGACGGAAGGTTCGGTGAACGGGATCAAGGAAATCTCATCAACTCTCTTTCGAGGAAAGCACCCGCCATATTCAGCAAGAGCGTCTGCCAACTTGGAGCCGGTCACCTTGTCTCCGACTATACCCGTCTGATTGCTGAACACCGCAACCCGCTTCCCTTGCAGCAGCGGCTGGTACTCCTCGAACCTCTCGTCACCAAGCACTACTCTTCTTGAATATGTCCGTGCGGCAAGCACGTCAGTCAAAGATATCGCTATTATTGTAATAATCAAGAATTTAAGATTGTATCCCATAATCATTGGTCATTTTCTGGTTCAAGATACGAAATTTCGCAAAGAAGACACAAAAAAAGATTTGATTATAGAAATATTCATCGGGCACTTCGACAAGCTCAGTGACCGGTGGATTACTGCATCGAACCACCGACGAGGTCGAGGATCTCGGAGGTGATCTTTTGCTGACGGCCCTTGTTATATTCAAGAGTGAGTTCCTGCAGGAGGTCGTTGCCGTTGTCGGTGGCGAGCTGCATAGCTACGGTGCGGGCGGCGTGCTCGGCGGCGGCGCTGTCCAGCAGGGTGGTGAATATGCGAAGGCGGATTACCTTCGGGAGGAGGGTGGCTATCAAGGCCTCCTTGGATGGCTCTACGATCAGGTCTTCTGTGGTTGGTGAGCCCTGTCGAACCACCGGCGCTCCGACAGGCTCAGCGACCTTGTTCGTGTCGGTTTCAGAGGCGGAATCGGTGATCTTTCCGGCCTGAAGGTCAGCGGTGGCATCAGCCAAAGACAAGGGCAGGTAAGTCTGCCGGGTTGTCGGCTGGGAAGAGGTTGATTTATAGTGATTATAAACCAGTTCCACCTTGTCAAACCGACCTGAGACAAAGCCGTCAAACAGTTCCTGAGCCAAAGCGGAGGCCGCATCGTATGACGGAGAATCCGACATCTTCGTGAAATCCGCGGGACTTGGGAAGCCAAGCTTCTTCATCGCCTCCGCCATCTTTCGGCCTACGGAATAGACCGTGATGTCGGCATCGCCAAGACCCGAGGCACGATATTCATTGATCACCGCCGTGGCCTCCCGGATGGCGTTGGAATTGAACGCGCCGCACAGCGAAGAGTTGGATGCGAAGGCGACAATCGCAACCTTTCGCACCTCACGCTGAGCCATCAATGAATATGCCCCGTCCATCCCCGCCAGGTCGTGCCGGTTCGACAGGCTCAACCGATCACCACTCTGGTCAAATCCACGTTCAGCTGATCCTGAGCCACGTACGGAACCATCTTCCGAAGCCGCGGCGGAAATATTCATTGCCCCCATCAGGTCGATGAGCATCGAGTGCAGTCGCCTCTCGTACGGAAGCATGTTCTGAATCGCCATCTGCGCTTTCTGCAACTTCGCGGAGGCGACCATCTTCATCGCCGAGGTGATCGCCAGAGTGCTGCTGATGGAATTGATCCTGCCCTTTATCTCCTTCAGTGACGGCATATTCTTCTACAACTAATTGAACTTCTTGACTTTCATCTTCCTTTTGCCGGAATCTATAAGAATTGACCTCACCACGCCGGAAGCCACATCCTCGATCACGTTGAAGAGTTCCGGATCCACCTTCCCCGCCGACAGCTTGTCAAGCACATCGGTCTGATGGGTGGCCCTCATCCGCTCAAGGAACAGGACATCGAACTCATGCACCTGATCCAGGCTGATGTCCTTCATCAAGCCGTGGGTGCCGCAATAAAGGACGGCTACCTCCTCACCGACAGGCATCGGAGAGTACTGCGGCTGGATCAGCTGCTGATTGTTCTTGCGGCCCTTGTCCAGAACCATTTCCGTCACTCTGTCCACATCCGATGAATACTTCGAGAATGACTCCAGCTCGTTGAACTGCGCCTGCTCGATCTTCAGGGTTCCGGCCACCCTCTTCATCGACTTTACCTGAGCGGAGCCGCCGACACGGGACACAGAGATGCCCACATTGATGGCCGGACGCTGGCCTTGGTTGAACAGATCGGTCTCAAGGTAGATTTGACCGTCGGTGATGGAGATCACGTTGGTCGGAATGTAGGCGGACACGTCGCCGGCCTGTGTCTCGATGATCGGAAGGGCTGTCAGCGAGCCGCCGGCCTTGACCTTGCCTTTCAACGAATCCGGAAGATCGTTCATCTGCTCGGCGACTTCCTGCTGGTCAATGATCTTCGCAGCCCTCTCAAGAAGCCTTGAGTGCAGGTAGAAGACATCGCCCGGATAGGCCTCACGACCCGAAGGACGGCGCAGGATCAGGGAAACCTCACGGTAGGCCACCGCCTGTTTGGAAAGGTCGTCATAGACAACAAGAGCGGAACGGCCTGTGTCACGGAAATATTCCCCGACAGCGGCTCCGGCGAACGGTGCGAAATATTGCAGGGCGGCTGGATCGGCGGCGGTGGCGGCGATGACAACCGTGTAGTCCATCGCGCCTTTGGCACGGAGGGTCTCCACGATGTTGGCGACAGTGGAGCCTTTCTGACCGATGGCCACGTAGATGCAATAGACAGGATTCCCGGCCTCGTAGTTGGCGCGCTGGTTGATGATCGTGTCGATGGCTATGGCGGTCTTGCCGGTCTGACGGTCGCCGATGATGAGTTCCCTCTGGCCACGGCCGATCGGTATCATCGAGTCGATCGCCATGATTCCGGTCTGGAGAGGCTCGGTGACGGGCTGACGGAATATGACACCCGGAGCCTTGCGCTCCAGCGGCATCTCCGTCAGGTCTCCTTCGACCTTGCCAAGTCCGTCAAGCGGAACGCCAAGCGGATCGACCACTCTTCCGAGCATCTGCTCACCGACCTTGATGGAGGCGATCCGTCCGGTTCTGCGTACCGTCATTCCCTCCTTGACCTCATCGGTCGGGCCGAGAAGCACGGCTCCGACATTGTCCTGCTCAAGGTTCATCACAACGCCCATCACTCCGCTCTCGAATTCGAGCAGTTCTCCGGCCTCGGCGTTGGTCAGGCCATACATTCTGGCGACACCGTCGCTGACCTGCAGCACCTTGCCGATTTCCTCGAACCGGAGGGATGTGTCAATGTCCTTCAGCTGCTCCAGAAGCACCTGGGAGACTTCACTTGGTTTTATGTTGTCCATACTAAACTATTCTTCTGTTCTTTTCTATGAATTGATGCCTGATGACATCAAGCTGACGTGAGACGCTAGCGTCCAGGACGGTGTCCTCGACCTCGAAGACGAAGCCGCCTATGAGGGACGGGTTGACTTCGGTTTTCAGGATCAGCCTGCAGCCGGTCTGTTTCTCGACCAAATCACGGAGACGGGACTCCAATGCCGGTCGCTGAGCTTGTCGAAGCGACCCTTCGACAGGCACAGGGTCCGAAGGAGTTGGCTCAGGGTCCAGCAGTGCCGGATCAGCGACCACAAGCCGCGCGCGCTTGATGTGCCGTGAGCGGTAATATTCAGTGACGAAGGTGGTCAGAACCAGCCTTACATCACCGATGCGGCCGTTACGGATCAAGAGTTCGAGGAATTTATGCAGTTCCTGAGCCATCGAATCTTTCAATGAAGCCTCAAAAAGCGAGATTTTCTGAACCGCCGCAACCGCAGGATCATCCACGGCACGCCGGAAATCAGGCACTTCGTCAAGAGCCTTCTCAATGACCTGCACCTGGGCCGCGACCAACTCACCGGAGCCGGTCTCTTCGACCAGCTTCAGAAGTGCGGTGGCGTAACGTGTCGCGATAATTCCTGTGTTCATAGCATCAATTCTTCAAGTCCTTAGACGAGGAAACCTCATCCACAAGCCTATCAACCAGAGCCGACTGCTCAGCACCATCCGAAAGGCTCGCCTTCAGCACCTTCTCGGCGACGCTGACCGAAAGCAGCGCGACCTCCTTGCGGACATCCCGCAAAGCGTTCTCCTTCTCGGCGGCGATCTGCGTGCGAGCCTGATCCAGAATGCGGGAAGCCTCCTCCCTCGCCTGAACCTTCGCCTGCTCAACGATGTTGTCCCTCGAAGCCGCGGCCTCCTTCAGAATCCGGCTCTGCTCCTGCCTGGCCTCCTCGATCATCCGGGACTGTTCCTCGGCAAGGTTGCGAAGCCTCTCCTCCGCCTCCTTGGCCGCCTTGATGGATTCACCTATCCTCTGCGCCCTCTTCTCGACCGAGCCGGTGATCATAGGGAAGCCCCACTTCGCCAGCACGAAGAAGACGATGCCGAAGATCAGCGTCATCCAGACAAGCAATCCGAAATCAGGAGTGATGAGTGACATTGACTATTTCGCGATAAGACAAACAACAATGGCGAACAGACAGGCACCCTCGATCAGGGCGCTGACGATGATGGCCGTCATCCTGTAGTGGTCAGCCTTCTCCGGCTGGCGCGCGCCGGCCTCAAGGGAAGCCGTACCGATCTTACCGATACCGAAAGCGGCGGCGAAAGCAGCCAGGGCAGCACCAATAGTAGCACCTACTCTACCCAGAGAGAGAGCTTGAAGCAAAATTGTAGAAAGTAACATAATTCTATGATTTTAAATTGTTTATTCTGAACATTCCTAATTATTCCGTCGCCTCCGGCTTCTGCCGCGACAGCCCGATGAAGACAGCAGACAGCATCGTGAACACATAGGCCTGGATGAAGGCGACAAGCAGTTCCAGGCAGTCCATGAACACTCCCAGAAGCACAGCCACCACGGTGAGGCTGCCATTCAGGGCCGCCCCAAGCTCAGCGGTGAGGAAGATCACGGCCACGACTCCAAGGATCATGAAGTGTCCTGCGAGGATGTTGGCGAAAAGCCTGACCATCAAGCTGAAAGGCTTGGTGAACATCCCGATGATCTCGATCACCGGCATCAGCGGCAGCGGCACCTTCAGCCAAGTCGGAACCTCCGGCCAAAGGATGTCCTTCCAGTAATGCTTGTTACCGAATATGTTGACGGTGAAGAAGGTGAACATCGCCAGCACGAGCGTCACGGCGATGTTGCCGGTGATGTTCGCTCCGCCGGGGAAGAATGGCACGATCCCCATCAAGTTGTTTATGAATATGAAGAAGAACGCTGTCAGAAGGTAAGGCGAATAGCGTCTGTAGTCCTCGCCGACGCAGGCCTTGATGACATCATCCTCGATCATGGTCACGAGCATCTCCATCACGCCGACCCCGCCTTTCGGAGCCTCCTCGCGCGCGTCGTGCCTCCTGTACCACCGGGCCGTTCCCAGCACGATGAACAGCAGCAGGGCGCAGTTGATCAGCAATCCCAACACGTTCTTGGTGATCGAGAAGTCCCACGGCCTGACCTCGGAACCGTCGGCGGCCAGCTCGACGATCTTGTTCTCGTACTTGCTTCCGGCGGGAGCGATGTGGAACCCTTCATATTCCCCGTGCTCCAGATGCCTGGAGCTGAAGACATGAAGACCGCCGCCGGTCTTGCTCACGACGATCACCGGCAGCGGGATGCTGACCGGATGACCCTTCACCGTGGTGATGTGCCACTCGTAGGAGTCGCGGACGTGACCGTAGAGGTACTCGTCCATGTCGAATGTCTTGACGGCCGGCGAGTCCTGCCGAACTTCCGCCGCTTCGACATACTCAGCGACCGGAGAGGACAACTCCGCACCCAGCGGGAGCGGGAGCAAAAGGCAAATGAATATGTAGATCCACTTTCTCATCACAGTTCCACGCAAGCGACAACACGGTTGTCATTGATTTCCACAAAGCCGGAGGCGATGTCCAGACCATCCGTCCTCTCACCGCTGCGATAGGAGATCCTCCCCCGCTCCAGCGAAGAGATCAGCGCCGCATGATCCCTCAGGACCACAAAACGCCCCTTCGACCCCGGCAGTTCCACGGAATCAACCGTCGCGCGCACCAAAGTCCTCTCGGGTGAGATGACCTCAAGAACAATCACCGATGATTTCTCAGACATATTCGTACTCCTCCTTATCAGACATATTCCTACTTGGCGTTCGCCAGGATCGCCTCGCCCTTCTTGATCGCCTCTTCGAGGGTTCCAACATTGAGGAACGCCTGCTCCGGCAGGTAATCGACCTCGCCGTCAAGGATCCTGCGGAAGCCGTCGATGGTGTCCTGGATGTCCACCATCACTCCCGGCACGCCCGTGAACTGCTCCGCCACAGCGAACGGCTGCGACAGGAACCTCTGCACACGACGCGCCCGGTTCACCGTCAGTTTGTCCTCGTCCGAAAGCTCGTCCATGCCGAGGATGGCGATGATGTCCTGAAGCTCCTTGTTCCTCTGAAGGATCTGCTTGACCCTCTGGGCGGTGTCGTAGTGATCCTGCCCGACGATGTTCGGATCGAGGATTCTGGAAGTGGACTCCAGCGGATCCACGGCCGGGTATATTCCTAACTCGGTGATCTTTCTGCTCAGCACGGTGGTCGCGTCGAGGTGCGAGAAGGTGGTCGCCGGAGCCGGGTCGGTCAAGTCGTCCGCCGGCACATAGACAGCCTGCACCGAAGTGATCGAGCCGTTCTTCGTCGAGGTGATGCGCTCCTGCATCTGGCCCATCTCCGTTGCGAGCGTAGGCTGGTAGCCCACAGCCGAAGGCATACGGCCCAGAAGGGCTGACACCTCCGATCCCGCCTGGGTGAACCTGAAGATGTTGTCGATGAAGAAGAGGATGTCCCTCGGGCCGTCCCCCTTGTCGCTGTCACGGAAAGACTCGGCAAGAGTCAGGCCGGAAAGGGCCACCGACGAACGCGCTCCCGGCGGTTCGTTCATCTGGCCGAAGACCATCGCCACCTGCGACTTCTCCAGCTCGTTCCTGTCAACCTTGGACAGATCCCAGTGACCTTCCTCCATCGACTTCAGGAACTCCTCACCGTACTTGATCACCCCGGACTCGATCATCTCGCGGAGAAGATCGTTGCCCTCCCTGGTACGCTCCCCCACTCCAGCGAAGATCGAGAAACCGTTGTGCTTCTTGGCGATGTTGTTGATCAGCTCCTTGATCAGCACGGTCTTACCCACACCGGCTCCACCGAAAAGACCGATCTTTCCGCCCTTCAGATAAGGCTCCAGAAGGTCGATGACCTTGATGCCGGTGTAAAGCACCTCCTGCGAGGTCTTCAAGTCCTCGAATTTAGGAGGCTCCCTATGAATAGGCAAGGTGTTGTCCTCGCTCAGGTCTCCCAGTCCGTCGATCGCGTCCCCGACAACATTCATCACACGGCCCCTGATCTGAGCGCCGGTCGGCATCGAGATCGGAGCGTGCGTGTTGACCGCCTTCATCCCTCGCCTCAGACCGTCGGTGGAGTCCATCGCCACGCATCTGACCGTGTCCTCGCCGATGTGCTGCTGCACCTCGATGACCAAGGGCTTCCTGCCCTCGCCTCTGTCCACATCCAACGCATCATGGATGCGGGGAAGCTGCGTCTGATCAGACTCCACATCGAAATGGACATCCACCACAGGCCCGATGACCTGCGAAATGTACCCTATGTTCTTATTTTCTGCCATCTTTGAATATGGTTGTTAACTTGTCGTTCAAACGACGTAATCCACTTAATGAAAAATTTGCGCCAAGTTAGTCAAAATCATCCAAAAAGACAAAAAGCCTATCCGATTTCGACATCAAAACCGCCTTTTTTCAGACTTTTTGACACCAAAGGCCGAGACCAATCCCTTAACACACAAAAAGGCCGGGAAACAACCCAGCCTTTTCTATCTGATAATCTGTCAAGACTATTTCACGAGGCAGACAGCCACACGGTTCTCCTCAGGAGTCTCGAAAGGATTGACGGTGTCACCGAAGTACTCAGTGATGATCCTGTCCTTGTCGATGCCGGCGGCAACGATGGCCGCAGCGACAACCTCAGCCCTCTTCTCTGAGAGGAACTTGTTTCTCTTGGCGGTACCCGTGGCCTTGTCGGCATAGCCGGAAACGCGGACCTTGGTGTCAGGGTTGGCCTTGAGAGCCTCGACAACCTCGTCGATCTTGAGCTGCTCGCTCTCACGGATGTCCCACTTGTTGATCACGAAGAGGACGTTGCGTGTGAGAGACTCGAAAGCAGGCACAACCTCAACCTTCTCCTCCACAACTGGTTCTGGTTCCGGTTCAGGCCTTACGACAGGAGCCGGTGCAGGTACCGGAGCCGGAGCGACCGGCTTGGCCTTGCCGAAGCTGAAAGTAAGACCGGCCACAGCCTTGATCTGGAAATCAGCCTTTGAGCCCTTCTTTGAGTTGAAGTGGTCATTCAGGAAGCTGCAGTTGCCTTCGAGGTTGAGGGCGATGACATCAGTGAGTCTGATGTTGAGACCGGCACCTGTTCTGAAAGCAGGTGAGATCTTGTTGTCCTCCCAGAGGTAACCACTGCGGAACTGATCCTTAACCTTTACGGCATCGTCATTGTTGAATGCGTAGTTGACACCTACACCACCGAAGATGTAAGGATTCAGGGTTCTGTCGAACTTATAGCCTGCGAAGATGGACGCGACATCGATCATGAGGTCAGCCGCACCCTCGACATAGTTGAACTTGTAGACTGTGGTAGGGCCATTCACGGCACCCTTAGCCTGCCAGCCGTTGACATTGAGCCTTGCTCCGAAAACCGGAGAGAACTGATAGCCGAATGAGACAGCTGCCGAAGGCGAGATAAGGTCAGAGAATGAGGTCTCACCGATAGTGTAAGCCGCACCACCCTGAAGCTGCATAAACCAATAAGGGTTAAAGTCCTTCTTCTGTGCGTTCGCAACGGACAGAGAAGCCACAAGCACCATACTTGCGAGAATAGCGAAAAAACGTTTCATAATATTATTGAATATAAATTTGCACATTTATCATTGCGAAAATAGCACATTTTTTCCAAAAAGCAAAATATATAATGATGTAATACCTCAATTAAGAGCCAACAATCGCTGTCAGATCATACTGAAGCAATGGTTTGGAAAACAATCACCCCCTCAAGAAACACGAATCAAGACCGTCTCAACGCCCTCGTGACACATCAACCTTAGTGGCATACAAACGCATCCGATAACGATCTGGCGAAGTGTTCGTGTGGAAATAAACCCAAGAGGTAAAAAGACCGCTGGACTTTGAGGAGGCATCGAGCGTAACCTTGAATGAGCCTTTCTTGCCTGGTGCGATTGGTTTTTTCGGCAAGGCAACCTTGACGCAGGCGCAATCCGGACTTGAACTGTAAAAGTAGAGCTTGGCACTCCCTGTGTTGGTGAACGAGAACTCCTTAGTGACAACGCAACTGTCCGACGGAAAGTTCCCCATGTCAAGGACACTTGAGTCAAAACGGATCGAGGTGACATCCTGGCCATAGGAGAAAATGGCTGACAACGCCAGGACAAAAGAAAAAAGGATTCTTGTGAACATGATCATTAAAAAGAAAGGAGGGATGCTTGTCCGCACCCCTCCATACTTTAGTTAAGATTGAATAATCAATTACTGTGTCAGATTCTTCTAGTTGTTTGTCGCTGTCTTCTTAACCGGAATGATGATCCAGTCAGTCTTGATGACACCCCAACCGTACTTAACGTCAGCCTTGATTCTGATGTTGAAGCCTTTAGTAACAACCGTACTGTTGTTCAAGTAAGTCAAGAATCCATGGTCTGAAGCATTCTCAGCAGGCAGATCTACAACCTTAATGTGGCCTGTGCCTTGTGGATAGTCTGCAAAGATTTGATTACCAGCAGGGCACTGCGTCAGGATGATCGTTTCCGGAACAGCGGCATAAGTACCGTTAAGGTCGCACTCTGCGTTCTCAAGATCGAACTCAACCTCAAACGGTCCATAGTAGCCCCAATAGTTGGCATACTCAGAGAAGTATCTTCCTCTCCAATCGTAAGGATTGATCACATCGGCAATGTCAATGTAAGAGCCATCCTCACCGAAGTCAACACCATCCTCAAAGCTATCAGCAGACTTACCCTTCACATAAACAGGTCTCTTAACAAGAGCATCGAAGTGATCCTTACCATTGAAGGTAATGCTGATCTCTCTTCCCTCATGTACCTGATCGCAGATATAGCCCTTAGCTCCAATCTTGACAATCATCTCGCCAGTGTTGAGAAGAATCTTGGCGACCTCACTTCTCTTATTATACGTGAATAGCTCATAAGGAGGTTCAGAGTTGTCATTCTGGATTTCAGCAATAAGCTCTGATACTCCACCTCCAATCGATGCATAAAGCTCTGTGTCGCCATAACCCTCAACTTCGAATTTAACAAGCTTGCCATCAACCTTGAAGTCCTTAGGCATATCCTTCCCGCAGAAGAAGTACTCAAGACCCTTAATATCGGTGTTTGTAAGCTTAACCCTACCATTCTCAGTAACGAAGGAAGCGTTGATATTGTTCTCGAACAGGCAACCAGAAGGATCGTTCTCCTCAAGTTCCGGCACATTAACGTTGTAGTATGTCAGAGTATGATCACTGTTCCAGTACTCGTCAATGTACTCATTTGTGGTGATGTTGTAAGTCCTGAACGCAGCGAGGTCAGCAACGGTAGCCGTAAGCTTAATCCTAACAGCAAGCTTAGGATTGGCTTCACTGTAGTACTTGCAGATGTGGGTCACAGTCTCACCAGCCTTGAGAGCGAAGATTTCATCTTCTGTGAGCTGCCATTCGATAACATGAGTAGCCTCAGTCTGGTTGTTTACCTTGTCAGCAGTGTGGCCTACATTCTCCTTATCATTGGCACCAGCCTTCTCTTCGAACTTGTTGTAGAGAGCGTGGAACTGATCCTTGCTGAGTTTCATCTCATTGTAGAGCTTGACGTTCATGTCCTCTACCGTGGTGGTGAGAACACTAACACCATCAGCACAGCTGAATGAGAAGACATTCTTACCATTCTTGTCAACTGGTTTGAGCTCAAATGGAGGAAGCTCAACATCGGCAGGAGACTTGATGAAGATCTTGATGTAAGCAACGGCAACTTCATTCTCTCCGTGCATGAGGGACACGCGTACAATAGGAGTACGTCCGATAGAGGCTTGTCCATCAGTGCTGAACACCTTCGGAGTGAACATACCGTTCTCAATGGTAGCGAAGTCAGCCTGATCCGTTACAGGAGTACCGATCTTGTAGTTCTTTACAAGCTCGAACTTCCAGTCGAGGCCGAATTCCTTAAGCTCTTCGTTGTTAAACTCATAGCATTCATCATAATTAAGGGCGTGAGCTGCTACGATCGACTTAAGATCAAGTGACTCGTTGTAAACAACAGCGGTGTCACATGTAGCGTGAGCTTCGTCAAGAGTAGTATGACCCTCAGACCAAACAATCTGATTCTTAAGGAAAGCATCAGCATCTGGTTCAGCGATATAGCGTCTGAAGTGGGCATCTTTCTTATTGATGTTCTTAGCATCCTTAGAGATCGCCTGAGGCCAAGCAATCACCGGAGCCCCAAATTCACCTCTAAAGAGGGTAGCGTAGTCGGAAACGACAACAACATCCTTCTTCTGAGCCCTGAGGGCTACAACGGAGATCAGATTCTCGTTAGCCTCTGTGCCGGTAACCGCGACAGAAACTGTCAGTATACCATCCTTGAAGCTCTTGAATGTCGGAACAACATCGAAATCCTTAGAGGCATTCGCTCTTGTGCTGATGTAAGGAACTTCCTTCTTAACGAAAGAGTATGTGTAGGTCGTGTCAAGCTTGACATCAGCAGAGTTAACATGATACTCAGCCTCGAATTCAGGGTTGATGTGGGTAGTTGTATTACCAGCAGTCCACTTTTCCCCCTTGGTATTAGCGGCCGCTACAAGAAGATCATTGTAGCGCATAGACACGAACTTCATACCTTCAACACCGTCAACGTAGCACTGAGGCACGAAAACGAGGGAAGAGAGAGCCTTCTCAAGGTCGAACTCGAAGTCCTCATACTCACCTTTCGCATTCTTCACGTTGTGAAGGATGAGTTTGCCGTCCTTAAGCTCAGCAGTGATGGTACCAACAGGGAACACGGTGAGGTCGGTCTTCACACCCTCGGCATCCTTGCTCTCATAGTAGTACCAGAAACCGTCAGCGTTAGGCTTGTAGAAACCGCCGTCCTTGCCGGCCGCTCCAGTAGCGCCGGTGTCGCCCTTGTCGCCCTTGTCGCCTTTGTCGCCTTTTTCGCCATCCTTACCAGGAGCGCCATCCTTACCATTAGTGATGGTGTAGGTCTTACCATCACTTGTAGTGATCACGAGACCGTCATTAGTGGCGGTCACGCCAGTGATAACACATCCAGCATTGATCTTCGACTGAAGATCCTTGATGGTGGACGCAAGCTGGGAGTTCTCCTCCTTCAGCTTGTTGATGTCATCATCGTAGTCCGTACAAGATACGGCTACACCCGCGAAGCCCAAGACAAGGGCTCCAGCGAGGAACAAGTTTTTAATTTTTTTGTTCATAGCTAAAAAACAAAATTGAAATAAATAAAACGTATAATTGTTACTCATAGTAATAAATATGTTTTGCGGCTCCCACAAGGGGGTACTCCATAACACAATGACAAATATATGGGTTTAATTTTTCATAAGCAAGATTTTTCATAAAGAAATTGCCGAAAAACCGAAAAAAAAGCATTTGTCACTATGAGTGACATCCCATTTCTCACGGGAATCCACGTCACAAGCTTCCGGAACGGACATATTCATAAGCAAAACCCCGCCTCCGACATGCACTTTGCATGCGAAAGCAGGGGAAAGCAGTCGTTTTGGTCGGGATGCCGGATGCTTCTGCCGCCCTCAGCGGCCGTAAGGGCTTAAAGATATATACCTATTAATATAATTACAGCGGACGCTCAGTCCTTCAAGCACCCAATAGGAACAATCTTGACCCCATCAGGCCTTGTGTACGCCATTTGGCCACCTGTGATGATCATAAGCAGATCCGGCTCTCTCAGCGGGTTCTGCATCTCAGATTCGTTGTGTGTTTTTATCAGCCGCTTAAGTTCAAGCAGATGTGCCGCACCGTCCTCAATCTCGCGGCTGCCGAGTTTGCACTCAATCAAGGCATAGCGTCCGTCCGAAAGATGCAACACGACATCCGCCTCAAGTCCGTACCTGTCCCGGTAATACGAAAGGTGGCTATCTTGATCCATCGTGTAAATCCGAAGATCACGTATGCACATCTGCTCGAACAGGAACCCAAATGTCTTCAATTGTGTCATCAAGATATCCGGAGACAACCCCAAAGCGGCGACCGCGACAGACGGATCACAGAACGATCTTTTAGGGGTACTTCTGATGTTTGATTTACTCCTTATCGCCGGACACCATGCACCTATATCCTGAATGACAAACAATTTTTCCAAAGCCTTGACATAATCATCAAACGTGTCCGAAGAGCAGCTTACCTCACCGGAAGAAGTGACATCCGAAAGCATTGATGTCTTTTTGACAATCGTTGAGATGCTACGGGCGTATGAACGCATTATCATCGCGGCAGTCTTCTCGTCACGCTGAACTCCATCTATTCTGGAAATATCCTCTGAGCAGACACTTTTCATATAATTCTTGGCAACAAGCAACTGGGCCTTGTTTTTTGCAGGAAGAAGCGATGCTGGCCATCCACCACGGCACGCCGCAAGAATCAATTCCTCGACAGACAGTTTTGAAGTTCTACCGTCAATATCATATTCCGGGTCATTAAACAGTTCACCGACAGAGACCTGTCCTGTCGACTCCTTTGACTCCCATAAACTCATAGGGAGCATTTTCATCTTTGCGATCCTGCCTGTTCCCGAATGTCTGGTCTCTTCTTTTTTCACCCTATTGGAGCCAGTAAGGATGAACTGTCCCGGGACACCACCTCTTTTATCACATATAGTACGGACGGCATCCCAGATCACTGGTGCGTCCTGCCATTCGTCAATCAAACGCGGAGTGTCCCCCATCAGAAGAAGCGATGGCTTGGAAGCCGCCGTCGCCAGATATTCATCCCTCATGTCAACATCCTGCAAACTAATGGAGCTGTTAGCAATTTGGCTGCATGTCGTGGTTTTTCCGCACCATTTCGGCCCCTCAACAAGCACCGCGCCCGAGGCTTCAAGGTTGTCTTGCAATATACGATCAGCGATTCTCTTGAGATATTCCATAATAAATTTTCATTTATTTGCCAAAGTTATGAAAATTAACGTAAAAGCACAAAGCAATCGGTGTTTTCGTGGCATTTCAATCGGTGTTTTCGTGGCATTTCAATCGGTGTTTTCGTTGGTATATTCTCTGCCAAGCATAGTTTTCATATTTGGCGACAATTCGTTATATTTGAATGGACTTGCGCATAATGACACAACCGATTCGGCAGCCCTGCTGCAATGTCCGTAAAGAGCCGAATCCAAAAACATAGGCAAATGAGAAAAATTGCTGTTATTGAATATCTTCTGTCCAGTGTTCTGCTGTTGACTGTTCAGACACTGCCGATAGGAGTCATCTCTTCCGCAGCGGCACAAGGCCAAAGTGTGGTGGTGGACAAAACGCTGACTTTCGAGAACAAGGTGCACGACTTCGGAAAGTTCGCCGAGAGCGGTGGATCACAGACCTGCATATTCAAGTACAGAAACAACACCAACGTGGCGATTGTCATACAAAAGGTGATCGTATCGTGCGGCTGCACGCAGGTGGAATGGTCGGGAAAACCGACAAAACCGGGAGAGAACGGCGAGATAAAGGTACTGTTCTCCAATCAGATAGGATCTGGCCACTTCGACAAGTCCATCGCCGTGTACGTTTCCTCGAGTCCAAACCAGATCATCCTCAGGGTCAGAGGGGAGGTCTTGGAGGCAGAGGAAAAAGGAGAAGCCACTTCACCGGCCCCATAAAGAGCCTTGGCGAAATGGCTTGACCAGTCACAGAGTCCGGCTTCTACTTCTTGCCGATTCTCACTTTGGCCTTGACGACCTCACCCTCACTTGTCACGACAGCTTTCCTGGCGGTGTCGAAAACAGCCCCGTCAGGGATAGTGATGGCGCATCCATCAGCCAATGCAAGTCCTCCAATATCCACAATCGAGCCTTCGGCCCCCTCAGCCGACAGTTCTCCCGCGGCATCGGAGAGTTCCAAGTAGGCATTGTAGGCCTTTCCGCCGACAATGCCCCATTTGCCTTTGACATTGACTGTGGCCTTGGCGACATTGAACCTTGAGTCCTTGGCGGTCAAGGACAAACCGCACCCCTCACTTTCCAGATTCAGCACACCGCCACCGATTATCGTGACAGACCCAGACACGGACATCGCCGGAGCCTTTGAGACCACGGAGCACGTGCCGCTGACGTAAATCTTCAGTCCATCAATACGGGAATCCAACCCGATTGTGGTCTCGTCGGACAACTGGATTGTTGCATTGTTCAAAGTCAGCAGGTTGCTGGCGGCGCTGTAGGTAACCGAACCTCCTCCGTGCCAGGCTCCTGTTATGTTGGAGGCGTTCTCGGCGGTCACTCTGACACCGCCTATCCAGAGATCGTAGGAGGATTTCTTCCCTATCACGACCTTCGATGTGACAATCACACCATCCTTGACTATCCCGCGGTTGGTGGCGTCGAACTTCACTCCTTCAGGCGCGGAAATCACACAACCGTCGAGATCCAGAGCGTCAAAGTTAACCACCGAACCCAAAGTACCCGTAGCCGTAACTTCCGTGTCCGCGCCGGAGACCGAGAGGTAAGACAGGCCGTCAACAAGACCAGACAGGCCTCTGCTGCCGGACGCGTTCACCTTGCAGCCGCTGATCGTAAGTCTGGCGCCATTCTCGGCGAGCGCCACTCCGCTGCCCGAGACACTGCTCAGGTTCAAGGTGCCCGCTCCAAGGATGTTCAAGGAACCGGCGGACTCAATAGCCGATCCGGACGAGGAGATGTCGCATTTCCCGTTCACGCGGATTTTGAGATTCTCGATGGAGGAGACAATCCCTGCCGCCGAAGAGACAATCTCGGCGTTGGTCAAGGTAAGGGTGTTGGATGCCACCTCATAGGAGACACTGCCTCCCTTCAGCCACGATCCGGTGACGCTGGAGGCGTTGTCAGCGGAGACCTTGGCTCCTCCTATGGACAGGTCATACACACTCTTGATCTCCACGAGTGACTTTACGACCTCCCCATCCACGACTACCGATCCTGAAAAAGCCTCAAAGACAGCATTCGCGGGAGCGGTGATCTTGCATCCGTCCAGCCCCAAGCCATCAATGTCTGCGATTGAACCCGAGGTTCCCTCGACCGCAAGATAGGTTCTCGTTCCCTCAACCTTAAGATAGCCATCTCCACCCTGAGGGCTGGTGACCCCCCATTTGCCTCTCACCCTGACATCGGCATCCGAGATGGTGACGGAAGAATTAGGCTGCAGCATTATTCCTATCATACCCTCAAGGCGGAGGATTCCCGTGCCTGTTATCCTCATGTCGGCAAGAGCGTTAACAGCGGAAGCGGTGGACTTGATTGAGCAGGTTCCGATGACATTGACTGTCAGTCCGCTCACTTCAGATTTGATGCCTACGTTGTCGAGGGAAGTCTCGATCTCCACTCCTTGAAGTGTAAGGATCTTCGACTCAAAGTCATACGAGACCTTTCCCTTCTTCAGCCAAGCGCCTCCGACACTGGACGCATTGTTGGAGTCAACCAGATTGCCTCCCACCCAGACGTACTTCACTTCTGGTTCAGGTTCATTCTCGGCAACAGGAATACTATATACCGTACCATCCGCCATTGTGAGTATCAAAGTCTTCCCGTCTTCCGAGAGTTTAACGCCAGCGAATAGGCCGGAACCACCAGCGTCACCCTTCTCACCTTTATCGCCTTTATCACCTTTATCTCCTTTCTCCCCTTGCAGTCCAGTCGCCTTGGTTCCCGTTGTAGTCCAGGTCTTTCCCCCGTCGGCAGAAACCTCCCACTCATTCGTGGTAGAATTGATGCGAATCATCGGGGCCCCACTCGCACTGCCCGGGTCTCCCTTATCGCCCTTATCACCTTTGTCTCCTTTCTCGCCGTTTTCGCCTTTCGCCCCATCCTTACCGTTAGCGCGGACTTTCTGCCCTCCGGCCAAAAGCCACTCGCCATTCAGCGTCCAATAGTAGCATCCGTCTGAATCCTGCCTGATCGAGATGTCAGGAGTTATTCCATCAAGTCCATTCCGGCCGTCCTTGCCATTGGTGATCGTTATCGGCTCCTGTTTGTTGAAATAAATTGTATAACCATTCTCAATCGGCACGACAGACTTGATATAGTCACCTCCCTCCAGAGCGTTGACCAAAGAAGCCAGACTCTGAAGCTGCTTACCGAAATCCTCGGTCAGATTCTCAAGTTTCTTGAGGCGCTGTTCGTGTTCCTCGTAGAGTTTACCGAGATTGTTGATCTCATCCTGATAGTCTGAACACGACATCAGCGATGAAAGGGCGAGGAGAGCCGCGGCGGCAAGCATAGCACACTTCTTGAAATATTTCTTCATCGTATTCATTGTAGATTAATAGTATCCATATATAATTTAACATTTCTTATGAGACGAGCCTGAAAAATCAGCCTATTCTCCGTCAGTTTGAATTGAACGATGGTCCCGAATTTCCGCATTTCATCTTCCAAGGTCGAATTTCAATCCGACAAGACAATTAAACTGCCAATCAAAACCACTATCCTTTCCAACTTTTGAATTGAATTCATCCGGGAATATACCTGCGTCCGATTCCAGACAAATGGACAGGCGGCGGGCAAGCCGGAGGTCAAGCTCAAGGCCTCCACGAGCCGCCCAGAAGAATCTTGTTCCAGCCCATAACTTCTCCAAACCTTGGAAATCCGGATTGTTCCTGCGCGCACGGTTGGCTTCTATATTCCTGAAACCCACCGCCGTCCCTCCTCCGGCAAAGAGGTTCACGCTGACAAGGCGACCCTCACGCCAGCCGGCAAGGACAGACGTGACATCCAAGACAATCTCCGCACTGGACCGCACATAGTTCCAGGTGTAGTCGAAACGAGGGTAGTTGTACCGGTTCCTGGCCTGCCAGCCATTGAAGGCGACCCTTGCGCCAAGCAAGCGGCTGAACCTATAACCGACAGACACTTGAGCCGAGGGCGAGAGGAGGTCGGCAAAATCAGCCTCTCCCAACGAAAAGGCTCCTCCACCAAGAATCCGGACATTCCATTCGGGACTGAACGTCCCGGAGACGGAACTAATGGGAAGAATATCCCGTCGGTCATTCTCGTGTGTGACCGCAAACGCACCAGACGCATAGGTAAGCATAAACAGACAAATCAAAACTATCTTTCTCATCATCAGAACTTTCAGTGTATTATTAATATGATGGTCAAGGTCATTGAAGAAAAAATCCCCGGCTCGTTTTCGCAAACCGGGGAAATCGATAGATTAATCAATTATGAACTAATTGCCTTCAGTCCTGTTAACAGAACCATCAACCCAAACGACCAGGTCTTTCTGGCTCCACTTGTGGTGGATTCTGACAGGAATCCTGATGTCGAAATTGATCACTGTCGCAGTATTGTTGTGATAAACAATATAAGGATAATTCGCACTCTTATTCTCAGGCTTGCACAGTGGATAAGTAAATGTCTCCTTATTCTGTGGATAACCGACCCACATATTTTGGTCAATTCGTTGTTTTTTAGAATCGTAAACCTGGAATTCAACACCGAGGGAATACTCCTTAAGAGACTTGAACTCTCCTGAAAGGTTAGTCTCGATTTCACAAGGGTTAACCCAAATACCATCTACTCCATAATACTTATAAAGATCATATGGTTTATGGGACTCAAATCTATACTGATTTCCGTTAGCAGAAGAAGCTCTCCAGTCATAGAACCTAACAAGATCCCACAGATTAACGGTGGTTCCGTTGTCTACTGCATCCGTAAAAATAGCAGGTCCTTTAGGCTCAACATAAACTGGCTTCAGCAGCTCAACCTTGAAGGTGTTGTCCTTCAGCGGCATGTAAGCGCCACACTCCTTATTGAAGACAGCAACTCCGACATTAGCTTCGAATGTGTCATCGAAGAACTTAAGAACTTCTGGAGAATCAGCAGTTGAAAGTTTAATCTTATCCTTAGGTAGGTTAAGAAGATCCTTCGCAGCATTTGACTGATTGTTCACCTGAATGTAAGCTTCATGAAGCCTTGATGCAGGCGATCCTACCTCAGTAGGGCTATAATGATACTTTATTTCAGCAATTTCTTCTCCATCTGCTTTAAGGACTGTATTCTTGTACTCGAAGTCAGACGTGGCTTTAGGGTCGAGATCCTTAGCTTTGTCAGAATATAACATTACTGGATTGTTTGCAACTTTATTTTCAACACTAAGTTTATACTCATGACCACTTTCACCTCTAACCGTCCTGTTATTAGCAACTGTGAAATAGTAAACATAAACTAAATCATTCTGTACAAATGTAGGGAAATTATCCGGGAGATTCCAATCCATAGATGGTGTGTGAGCATCAGGCTGGATAGTGAAAGTTGGAGCATTATCAGGCGTTTTGTTGCAGTCACTGGCTGGATCGTAGAAGCAGAAGTAATCAGGCTGCCAAACAGTACTTAAACCAACTCCCCATTGAGGCTGCTCAGCATGTCCAACAGTAGTATTGGCAAAACGCTCATCAAGATAAACGTTAAAGTCACAATTTGCAACCTTTACGTCAACCTCATTACCAGGAACCTCAACATTGCCATGGATATTCTTCAAGTCCTTAGCCTCATTAATGGTATTAGCAGGATTGAAGCTGCCATCAGCATACCAGTAGCTAGGAATCTTGTTGGCCATCACACCCTTAGGATAAGCGAATGTAATCTTTACAGGGAGATAGACTGGCTCACGGTTGAAGTTGGTGTTGCCCAGCCCCTTCCTTGGGATGAACTTAATGTACCTTACCTCCTCAACAACAGGATATGTCTTGTCGTTCACACAGTTCACGAAGTCTTCGCGGCTAAGGTAAATACCAAACATGTTGGTCGTCTCGGAATCAGGATCCTTGTATTCAAAGATATGACCAATCTTCTTGTCAGCAAGCTTGAATATAGGCTGATCATAAACGTCTTTCTCTCCCGTAGGAACCCACTGAGCGAACTCAAAGAGAGGATCATTAAGGTCAATCGGCACAGGGAAGTCAGGCAGTTCAAGCACGTGCGAGTACTTCACAGCCTCATAGAGAACATTGAAAGTCTCCTTACCCATGTCAACAGCTTCGTCAAGGACTTTCTGCTCTATGGCGTGCCAAGTGGTTGGCTGGAACTGCTCTGTACACTTGTAGTAGAAGTAGCCCAGGTCGAATACCTTAGTGATGATAGGTCTCTCAGGCTCAACTATGATGAACTTGATGTAACCTTCCTTGACAATCTTGTTGTTGACAGTGTCCTTAAGTTCTACGCGGATAAGCGGAGTTCTGCCGACGATCGACTTCGGAGCGTTCTTGCCTACCTTGGTCTCATCCGGCTCGCAGGCAAGAGGATCGGTGTCGCTGTTTGACTTGACACCACAGGCAACGATGTAAGTGCCGTCAGCCCTAGTCTTGAGAAGGCTGTGGTTCTGGGTCTGTTCCGTTCCATTCTCACCAACAGAGTAAGGAACCTGAACGAAATTGAACTTCATTCCAAGATCCTTAAGCTGAGCCTCGGTGCGAGTCTTGATCTCGCGGTCATTCCAAGAACGGCAGGAGTTGAAGATGACATCAGCTTCAACGAGTTTGTTAAGGTTGATACCCACCTCGCTGTCGTACTGAAGTTCAAGAGTGGCCACCATCTGAGCGGCATCGTGAACATCATGATAAAGATGCATACCGCCTTCCACCGGAGCCTTGTGAGGATCATTACCATAGCCAAGAAGTTTGCCCGGCTCACTTGTGTTCTGTACGAATTTCTTATTGGTGGCGTCCCACTTCCAGGAAGAGTACTCATGCTCCGGGTCAATGTAGGTGTACTGCTTGGCAAAAGCGGTATAGGCAAGGCTCTCGAACACCATCTGAGAGGCATAGACAGAAGCCCAGGTCGAGGTGACTGTCTCCTTACCCTCTCCCAACGGAGCGGTAACAGCAAGGTCAGTAATCTTGTTTGGTTTAGCCTCGTGCACATAGAAATCGAATGCGTGTTTTGGACTGGCCTCCTCCTGGGTCATTACCTTCTCACCTTGCATAGTGATGCCGACATGCATGATGCCGTCCTTGATGTCAATGAATCTGGCCGTAGGATTGGCTTCGGCAGGATTGGTCGCATAGTTAGGCACGGAAGCAACTCTTGTCGTCACGAAATCAGGATCCTGAGACACGGTTCCAAGGTTTGCCTGTGTGTAATCGGACACGATCGCAGTTGAAGGATCAAGGCTGTACAGCTTGTCATAAGTAGGGTTAAGGTAAACCGGCTCCTCAGCGTGCTTTGTCGTCTCGCCTACGGAATAGGTGTTCTCAACCGTGGTCCAACCATCAGCGGTGTGACGCATGTGGGCATGCTTATTACCTACCTCCTTAGAGCCGATGACCACCGGCTGGTAAGGAATGTAGATGTACTCCATGGCATTCTGGCCATCGAGAACCATCTCAGGCTTGTAGATAAGAGCCTTAAGGTAGGTATTAAGGTCAATCGTAAGAGTACCATCATAACCCTTGACGTTAGTCAGCTTAAGCTGGCCGTCAGTCCAAACAACTCCAATGCGGTCTTCCTCCTTTGGAGCCCACCTCAAGGTGGTCACTTCCTTTGTCTCATTGTCTCCGACAACGGTAACCTTTACCCAGAAACCCTTCTCAGCGCCTTCTGTGCCAGGATAGTAGTAGATGCCAGTGGCATCCTTGCCATCCTCGCCTTTCGGGCCTTGAGGTCCCTGGGGGCCGGTCTCACCTTGGTCACCTTTTTCGCCCTTCTCACCCTGGGCCTTGTACTCGGTCTTGACACCATCAATGTACCAGTAACCATCCGAACCGATTGTCACCACGCTTCCCGGCTTGCCATCCTTACCATCGGCGCCATTGGTACCGTTGGTAATCTCGAATGTCTCGCCGCTGCTCAATGTCACTTTGACACCTTTCGCGCTAGACTCCACATTAGTGATCACAGACCCCTTCTGAATGAGGGCCTGCAATTCCTTAGACACCTTCTCGACTGCACTCACGCGATCGGTAAGGTCGTTGATGTCGCTTTCATAGTCCTGACAGGACACGAAAGCACCCGCTGAGAGAACCAATATGGCTCCAAGCAGGAAAGAATTGATCAACTTTTTGTTCATAACAAAAAAAATAAAAATGTATAGATTGAACTTAAATGTTTATAGCTATCATCAATTAAAATACAAGAGCACCCCTTGCTCTTCCTTAGTCTCATTGGACATCTAATCCATCGTCATTATCACTCCCAGTGACAAATGCTTTTTTTCCAGTTTTTCGGCAATTTCTTTATGAAAAATCTTGTTTATGAAAAATTAAACCCATATATTTGTCGTTGTGTTATGGAGTACCCCTCGCTGGGAGTCTGTAAACATATTTATTACTGGGAGTGACACCCGTTTTCTCTCGGGAAACACTGACTCAGACCACTGGAACGGACATATTCAATCAGCAGGATCGTGGACTGACATACGGTTTGCATGCCGGAGGTGTCCTTGTTGTTGCCGCCCTCTGCCGGACGCTTTGACGGGGCCAGGCGCTTCGACAGGCTCGGTGGCCGGGTGGAGCATATTCATCAGAAATTGGTCAGGAGGCGAGCGTTACGCATTCTGTCGAGACGGTCGGAGCCACCGAGATAGTGCTCGGTGACCATCAGGCTGGAGTGGCCGAGAGATTCCGAAATGAATGTGAGATCCACGCCCTGACGGAGGAGAACTGTCGCGAAACTATGCCTGGCTGAATAGGTTGTAAATGGAGGGATTCCCAATTCCTCAGCGATCTTCTTCAATGCGTTGTTGCACATGCTTATGACTTTTCGGACGGTATTTGAGATTGACAGCATGTCAGTAGCACCCTCGGCGTAGTCAAAGAGGAGGGTCTCGGGGTTGCCGTCGTAGGGATTGCCCCAGCGATGGAGGATGTCCATCATCTCTGGTGTGATCACAGCACGGATGATCTTGGAGCCTCCATAGGCATGAGCTGTCTTGGAACGAAGGAAGCATATTTCCCCGTCTATTATATTCTTATATTTAAGGAACAGCATATCACGGAAGTTGATGCCGTTGCAAAGGTAGGAGAATAGCCACAGGTCACGGTAGCGCTCTCTGGAAGTCGTGCCTTTATAGGCGACTATTTTACGAATATGGTCGTACGAGAGGGAAAGGCTTCTGGAACTGCCCTTAGGAATGATGTATTTGCCCCGGCCGAACGGGAACAGAGCCTCCTTGACAAGACCGGCGGCGGCAGCTTCGTTCATCACACAGCGCAAGGTTTTCATGTAGATGCTTATCGTGGTTATGGCTTTCTTCTCCTTCCTGAGAAAATTCTCGAAGGCGTTGAACCATGAAACAGATAACTTACTGAACAGAATTTCCTTGCCGGCAAATCTCTCAACGTTTTTCAAGGTTGTACGACATCGGTAATATGAGTTTATCCGTCCCTCAGTGTGAAATATGGCCATCATCGACTCAAGTGCCGCGTTTAACGTCTTATCAACGGGTTTACCCATTCTTGCCTCCAAAGCTTCAAACGAGAAAGTACCTCTTTCAAGCAACGCTTCAACTTCCGAGCTTATCTGATTGAATTTCGAGATGATGTCGGCGTGACAGTCGGGCATCCTCTTGGAATAGGATATTCGCTTCCATTCCGAGGCGGGAAGATCCACGCCTGTTGGATAATACTTTTGGATACGACTGTAAACCACTTCGATCTTGACCGGGAAGACACCTGATTTCTTTGCTCTGCGCCTGTCAAGCACAGCGATGACGGAGACTCCGTCCTTGGTAATTTTTAACATAGCACTAATTATTTATGAGTGAATAATTTGCATACAATTTATATACATGTCCATGCATGATGGTACTACCATACTGAAAATGAATTTATGAGGATGTATGCAATGGAAAGCGTATGTAAACGTGGGTACAAAAAAACAGGCAGGGAGGCAATAGGTTAGTTATGTTCCTTACAAAGTCTTATAAGGTACAAAACAGACGCAACAGTGGGATTGGTACACGAAAGAGGGTTCTGCGGTACAATTCGGGAAAAGGAAAGTTAGGTTGGTAATGTGAGACAGTACCACATGACACGTCAGGGGACACATCCGCCCCTTCACGTCGCCGTGGAGTGCAGAGTCCCGTGGACGGCATCACGGGAGTGTGGGATATGTACACAAAAGGAGCCCCGGACGTCATGAGACGTCCGGGGCTCCCCGAGGCACGGCGGCGAC
>ERZ1026772.100-NODE-100-length-64075-cov-106.812793_pt1 | contig 64075 bp, 70 predicted proteins | sample MGYA00380124_ERZ1026772 | MGnify/ENA primary metagenome ERZ1026772 (study PRJEB33269, sample SAMEA4719760) | human gut metagenome | biome: human-associated habitat; feature: organic feature; material: feces | place: Cameroon | collected 2013-10 ...
AGCAATTAAGCCACTTTAGAACATTTTATTGATTTACAAGTGTTAAAGTACCGTTTCACACAAAATTCATATACAATATTCAAAAAATAGTATATTCTATATTCAGGGAATAGCCAGGCGCATAAGTACACCCTATAAATTTAGTGCCTGTAAATATAAGTGTCTATATTGATTATCCCTTTAATACCTAGTTGCTTGCATATTTAAACTAGTAGTAGACAATTACCCGTAAATTATATTTAGTAGCTATTCCCGCCCATTATGTATTAGAAAAGATAGCATACGCTATCTTTTTAAGTTGTTAACGAACTCTTCAATTCTATTAAGTGCTTCCTTAAGATCTTCAAGCCTAGAAGCATAAGAAATACGAATATTATAGACACTATTTTCACCAAATGCTGTACCAGGTACTACCGCAACTTGTTTCTCTTTAATCAATCTGATAGAGAAATCATGTCCATTTAAACCAGTAGAAGAAACATTAGGGAAACAATAGAAGGCACCCTTTGGTTTAGCACACTTAAGACCCATTTCATTAAGTCTAGCTACAACATAGTTCCTTCTTCTTTCAAACTCAAGTTTCATTCTTTCGATATCTTTATCACTACCCCTAATAGCCTCAATACCACCATATTGAACAAAAGTTGTAGGTCCCATGATCGAATAATCACGGATGCTCTTGATACAATCGATGATTTCCTTATTGCCACACATATAACCCAAACGCCAACCAGTCATCGCAAAGGCTTTAGAGAAACCTGATATCAACAATACTTGATCCCTGATTTCAGGATAAGAGGCAATTGAATAATGTTTCTCATCATAACATAGTTCTGCATAAATCTCATCGGAAAAAACCATGATATTCTTTTCCTTGATAATAGGAACAATCTTATCCAAATCTTCCTTTGTCATAACACCACCAGTAGGGTTACTAGGGAAATTCATAAGAAGAACCTTAGTCTTAGGTGTAATTGCCTTTAATAAATCTTCAGGTGTTAACTTAAAATCATTCTCTTCCTTTAATTCAACACACTTAACCACGCCACCACTCATAGTAACCAAAGGTTCATAGGCAACATAGGCAGGCTTTAAGATAATAACTTCATCACCATCATTTAGAATACATCTAAAGGCGATATCAACTGCCTCACTAGCACCCAAAGTAACCGCAATTTCATCAGACTTATATTCAAGCTCAAATCTTCGATTTAAATAATTAGAAATTTCTTCTCTTAATGTCAACAAACCACTAGAAACAGTATAGTGAGTCTTATTATTCTTAAGGGCATAAATAGCCTCTTCTCTAATATGCCAAGGTGTATCAAAATCTGGCTCACCAATAGACAAAGGAATGATACCCTTTTGACTAGCACATAATTCCTGAAGCTCACCAATTGAACTAGCAGGAACTTTTCTTACTTTATTATTTATAAATTGGTTCATAGTGTTACCATTAAACGATCATCTTTTTTAGCTTCGCCATCAAGGACAACACCCTCAACCTTATACTTAGATAAGATGAAATAAGTCTCAGTTCTAGTTACACCATCAATAGGTGATAAGTGGTGAGCCACAAAGCTTGCTACTTCCTTCATAGTCTTACCATTAATAATAACGATAAACTCAGACTTACCTGACATAAGATACATAGTAGACACTTCATCAAAAGAGTATATTTCTTTGGCAATATCATCATAACCAGATTCTCTTCTAGGAGTACAACCTACTTCAATTACAGCAGTAACCTCCTCACCATTAGTCTTATCATAATTGATAATTGTATGGTAACCACAAATTACCTTTCTTTTCTCTAAATCCTTAATAGTAGCTCTTAAAGTTTCTACATCAGTATCTAATTCCTTAGCTAAATCATTTAAATCAAATCTCGCATCATTCTCGATAGCCTTTAATAGTTTTTCTTCATTCATTTTAAAATCTCCTTTGTACGTAATATATCCTTATCAACTTGTGTCTTAACCTCATCTAATGAATTAAACTTATGGATACCCCTTAATAGTTCCATTAATTCAATAGTAATAGTCAAACCATAAATATCTCTGTCAAAGTCAATAATATTAACTTCTACCGTCTTAGAATTATCTACCGTTGGTCTACTTCCTACATTACAAACACCTAAGTATCTTTCATCATTTATATAAACATAACAGGCATAGACACCATATTTGATATCTTCACTTAAATCATTAATATCTAGATTAGCAGTCGGCATCCCAACTTTCTTACCATTTCCAAGTCCATGTATAACTTTACCTTCGATTTTAAACATATTTCTATTTTAAAATAATCTTTTTAAAATAAATAACTTTTTTACCATATCTTTACAGTACTTGTAATTAACTTTTTACATGACAGTTTTAAAGTAATAACTGTAGGGAAACCTATGGAGGATAAAGAAATGAAAAAAATTATTAAATTATGCTTAGCATTACTTGTAATGATGAGCTTGGTTGCTTGTAGTGGGCTCGAATCTGGGCTCGAATCCGGGCACGAATCTGGTTCAACCACAACTGAAACCAAGACAGTTTCAACAGACGGTTCTACATCAATGGAAAAAGTAATTGGTGCCCTAGGTGAATCATTTATGGCCAACAATGAAGGTGTTAACTTCACATACAACCCAACAGGATCAGGAAGTGGCATCACTGCGGTAAGCGAGGGAAGATGTGATATTGGCCTATCTTCAAGAGCATTAAAAGATGAAGAAAAGGCTAGTGGTCTTGTTGAAACAGTATTAGCCTATGATGGTATCGCTATTATCGTAAATAATGAAAACCCTGTTACTAACATCTCACTAGAAGACCTTACAAAAGTTTATACTGGTGAAATTACTAACTGGAAAGAACTTGGTGGTAGTGATAGTGAAATCGTCTTAATCGGTAGAGAAGCAGGTAGTGGTACTCGTGATGGCTTTGAAACAATTACTAACACTAAGGATTTATGCCAATATCGTCAAGAATTAACAAGTACTGGTGATGTTATTACTACAGTATCAACAAACCCAGACGCAATCGGTTATGCTTCTCTAGCATCTGTTAAAGACAACGTAAAAGCTTTAACTGTTGATGGTGTAACTGCTACCGAAGCTACTATTAAAGATGGCTCATACCCAATCCAAAGACCATTTGTATTAGTTACTAAAGATGGAGTCGCATTAAGCGAAACTGCCCAAAGCTTCTACGACTATGCAACTAGTAGCGATGCAAATGAAATAATTACTGCTGCAGGTTGTGTTCCTGTTAAATAGTTAGGTAATAGGGGGCTATTGCCCCCTTATTAATTATTATGAAGACAAAAAGAGTTATGGAAAGCGTGATACACGCAATATTCTTAATTCTTGGACTAATCACAGTTGCCTGTGTCCTACTTATTTCCATCTACCTAATAGTAGCTGGTATCCCCGCCATCTCTAAGATAGGAATTGTAAAGTTCTTATTCGGGACAAAGTGGGCACCAACTTATGCTAGTCCAGAATATGGAATCCTACCATTTATTCTAACAAGTATCTATGGTACTTGCGGAGCTATCGTGATAGGTGTTCCTGTTGGCTTCTTTTGCGCCGTATACTTATCCAAAGTTGCAGACAAGAAAGTTAAGAATATTGTGGAACATGCCATCAGCATGTTAGCAGGTATCCCCTCAGTTGTTTATGGTCTAGTAGGCATGCTTATACTAGTACCAGGTATTAGAAAAATATTTAATGTACCAGATGGATCAAGCCTATTAGCCGCAATGATAGTTTTAGCTATCATGATACTTCCATCAATCATCAAAGTAAGCATCACATCCCTTGATGCAGTACCAAGGGAATATGAAGATGCCTCTTTAGCTTTAGGTGCTAATGAAACCGAAACCTACTTTAGAGTAAGTGTAAAGGCTGCTAAAAGTGGCATTATCACATCAATTGTTTTAGGTGTAGGTAGGGCAATAGGTGAGGCAATGGCTGTTATGATGGTCAGTGGCAATGTGCCTAATATGCCTAAATTATTTGAATCAGTTCGTTTTTTGACAACAGCAGTAGCTAGTGAAATGTCTTATGCAGCAGGACTTCAAAGACAAGCATTATTCTCAATTGCCCTAGTTCTTTTTGTGTTCATAATGTTGATAAATGCTTGTTTAAATTTGTTCTTAAATAAGGAAACTAAATAGTATGACAAGAAGAAAAATATATGCAAATGTAATGAAACTTTTGATGTATGTTTCAGTAATTATGACCGTTGGACTAGCTTTATTTATGATTATTTATGTCTTGGCAAAGGGTCTACCAAATGTTACCTGGAACTTATTGTCAACATCACCTAGTTACTTGAGTGATTCAATAGGTATCCTACCAGATATTTTAAATACTATCTATATTATTATTGCTACCCTTATTGTAGTGTTACCACTAGGTGTTGGTGCTGCTATCTATCTAAATGAATATGCTACTAATAAGAAACTAGTAAGTGCAATTGAATATGCCACTGAAACCTTATCAGGCATACCTTCAATTATCTATGGCCTAGTTGGTATGTTGTTATTTTGCGAGTTCCTAAGTTTTAAGACATCACTACTTGCTGGAGCCTTGACCCTTGCGATTATGAATCTACCAACCATCATCAAGACAACACTTGAAAGTTTAAAGACCGTACCAAATAGTTATCGTGAAGGTGCCTTTGGCCTAGGAGCTGGCAAGTGGCGTGTTATTAGAACCGTAGTACTACCAGGTTGTATTGATGGTATTGTGACTGGTTGTATCCTTACAATCGGAAGAATTGTAGGTGAAAGTGCTGCCTTATTGTTTACAGCAGGACTAGCCCATAATTTAAATAGTTTTAAAAATAGTTTAAGAAGCTCTGGTGCAACTTTAACCGTAGCCCTATATGTATATGCTAAGGAAAGAGGAGAATTTGGTGTAGCCTTTGGCATAGCAGCTATTTTAATGATTCTAACTTTAGTAATAAATATCTTGGCGGAAATAATTGGTAATTCAATAAAAAGGAAAAGTATAAATGGATAATGAAAAAATAATAAGTGTAAAGAACCTAGACTTATATTACGGTGACCACAAGGCTCTAAATGGTATCAACATGGACATTGAAAGAAATTCCATCACAGCCTTCATTGGGCCTTCAGGTTGTGGTAAGTCAACTTTCTTAAGAACATTAAATAGAATGAACGACCTTATCACCAATGTAAAAATTGAAGGTGAGGTTATATATAATGACAAGAATATCTATGCTAAGAATGTAGATATTTATAATTTAAGAAAAGAAGTGGGCATGGTCTTTCAAAAACCCAATCCCTTCCCAATGAGCATCTATGATAATGTTGCCTATGGTCCTAGGACTCATGGCATTCATAATAAGGAGAAATTAGATCAAATTGTTGTGGAATCTTTAAAGAAAGCAGCTATCTATGATGAAGTTAAAGATAATTTAAAAAAGAGTGCCTTATCTTTATCAGGTGGTCAGCAACAACGTCTATGTATTGCCAGAGCCCTTGCTGTTAAACCTAAGGTTCTACTAATGGATGAGCCAACAAGCGCCCTAGATCCTATTTCTACAGGTAAGATTGAAGAATTAGCGTTGGAACTTAAGAAAGACTATACAATCGTTATTGTTACTCATAATATGCAACAAGCGTTACGTATTTCTGATAAGACGGCCTTTTTCTTACTTGGTGATTTGATTGAATATGATGATACTCAAAAGATATTCTCAATGCCTAAGAATAAGAAGACTGAAGATTATATTACAGGAAGGTTTGGATGATATGCGTGAATATTTCGATAATGAATTAAAACAATTAAATTATGAACTAGTTGATATGGCCAATATTGCCGAGTCGATGATTCAAAAAGTCAACAACAATATTGGTTCTTATAGTCAAGAAGAATTAGATGATGTGAAGACTTACTACCAAAAGATTGATCGTAAACAGCGTTTCATTGAATCTGAATGTATGAAACTCTTGCTTCTTCAACAACCGGTTGCCGGTGACTTAAGACAAATCAGTTCTATCTTAAAGATGATTAATGACCTACAAAGAATCGGCGATCAGGCTGAAAACATTTCTGAAATCTTAGCGATTACTAATAAGACTTGTGTTAGTAAGAATGATAATGTAAAAGAAATGGCTAACCTTTGTGTAAAGATGCTAAGTGATGGTGTAAATTCTTTTGTGAACAAGGATTTAAAGCTAGCTAATAGTGTTATTAGCATGGATGATAAGGTTGATAATAATTTTAATATTGTAAAAAAACAATTAATCGATATTATTCATAACGATAAAAATGATGGTGAATATGTCATTGATATTTTGATGTGTGCCAAGTATTTTGAGAAGATTGGCGATCATTGTGTAAATATCGCCAAGTGGACCGTTTTCTATCTAACTGGTAAGCATATTTAAATCCAATTTCATCATTTTACATAAAATTTACAATTGTTTGTGGTAAGGATAACATTTGTTAGGTAACATTAAATTGTAAAAGAGGAAGTGTAAAATGATGATTTTTTGTGTAGAAGATGATCGTGGAATAAGAGAATTGATGACCTATACCCTAAATGCTTCTGGTTATGATGCTCTTGGTTTAAAAGATGGTAAAGAATTAGATGAGGCTTTAAAAAACGAGAAGCCTTGTTTAATAACCCTAGATATTATGCTTCCAAATGAAGATGGTATCTCTATTTTAAAGCGTCTTAAGAATGATGAAAGATATCATGATATTCCCATAATTATGGCTAGTGCTAAGGGCGAAGAATATGATAAGGTTATTGGCCTAGACTTGGGTGCTGATGACTACTTGGCAAAGCCCTTTGGCATGATGGAGATGGTGTCACGTATTAAGGCTGTGTTAAGAAGAAGTGAAGTGACTAATAAGAAACAAGAATTAAGAAATGGCCCTATTTATTTAAACAATATTAAGCATATAGTGATTGTGGATGGCAAAGAGATTGAATTAACACTAAAGGAATATGAATTATTACTACTATTAATGAACAATATTGGCATCGTCTTTACAAGAGAACACTTGTTAGCTTCTATTTGGGATAGTAATTTCGTGGGGGAGAGCAGAACCATTGATGTTCATGTGGGAACTTTGCGTAATAAGTTAGGTAACTGTGGTTCTTGTATCAAGACATTAAGGGGTGTTGGTTATAAGATGGAGGCAATTTATGAAGAAAAAAATATTTAAGTCAACTTGTCTTGTTGGAATAATTACTTTAGTTTGTTCATTATTATTGATAATGAATGTTCTATATGAATATTTTACAAGTGTTCAATTAAGACAATTACAATTAGATACTACTTTTGCAGCTACTGCCGTTGAAAGAGATGGTTTGGATTATTTAGATAATTTGGATAAGACTGAATGTCGTATTACTTGGATTTCTAAGGATGGTAAAGTCTTGTTTGATAATGAGGTTGATGCAGACAAGCTTGAAAATCACCTAGAAAGAGAAGAAGTTAAACAAGCTATTGAAAAGGGTGAAGGCACAAGTATCCGTTATTCAGATACGATGTTATATAAGTCTTTATATAGTGCTCGTTTATTAAATGATGGTTCCATCATTAGAACATCTTTGTCTCAATCATCTATTTGGGCCATCGCCATCAGCATGATTCAACCATTATTAATTGTGATTTTGATTATGATTATTTTATCTTTCTATCTAGCTTATAGAATTTCTAATAGGGTAGTAGAACCTTTAAATGAGATTGATTTAGATCATCCAGAGACCTTCGAGACTTATGAGGAATTAGAGCCTCTTATGAATAGACTTACTTATCAACAGAAGCAGATTCATAATAAGGAAGAGGAGCTTAAACAGAAGCGCAATGAATTTATTACGGCAACTGAGAACTTAAATGAAGGCTTAGTGCTATTGAATAAGGATGGCGTTATTCTTTCAATTAATGACTTTGCGTGTAAGTTATTAAACATTTCATCATATGCGGTAGGTAAGGACTTATTGTTGTTTAATAATTCGATTGAAGTTCAAGAATTGTTGAATAAGGCATCAGCTGGTAATAAGACTGAGATGGTAGTTCCTATTAAGGATAATGATTATGAATTCTATGCCAGTCCCATTGTGTCTAAGGAAAAGGTTAATGGTATTGCCTTACTTATCATTGATATTTCAGAGAAAGAAAAGGCTGAACAAATGCGTAAAGAATTTACAGCCAATGTTTCTCATGAACTAAAGACACCGCTTCAAAATATTTCGGGTTGTGCTGAATTATTGAGTAATGGTTTAGTTAAGAAAGAAGATATTACGAAGTTTTCTAATCAGATTTATAGTGAATCTAAGCGTTTAATGACTCTTATTGATGACATTATTAAGTTGTCTTTCCTGGATGAAGACAATAATGATAGTGTTGATTATAAGGACGTTGATGTTTATAAGTTATGTGAAAGTGTAAATAATGATTTAGCTCTTGTAGCCAAGAATAGTAATGTAAATTTAAGCTTAAAGGGTGATCATTTTATTACTAATTCTTCATCTAGACTTCTATATATGGTTATCTATAACTTGGTAGATAATGCGATTAAATATAATCGTCCAGGTGGTTATGTTGATGTTAGTGTATCTAATGAAGGCATCATCAAGGTTAAGGATAATGGCATAGGTATTCCTGAAGAATCGATAGATAGAATATTTGAGCGATTCTATCGTGTAGATAAGTCTCATTCTAAAGAAGTTGGTGGTACTGGTTTAGGTTTGTCCATTGTTAAGCATGCAGTGATGACTCTGGGTGGTGATATTTCAGTAAAGTCTAAACTAAATGAGGGTAGTGAATTTACAATCGTTTTACCAAAACTATAATTTTACATTTACTTTACATTCCCTTTTTATATCTTTAACAAGCCTTTGTTAAATTGAATATGGAAAGGGATTTTATTATGGATTTATTTGATGTATTAACTTTAATAGGTGGCCTTAGTTTGTTCTTGTTTGGAATGAACATCATGGGTCAGGCACTTGAAAGAAAGGCAGGTAATAAGCTTAAGGATTTACTTGCGAAGATGACTAATAGTAAGTTTAAAGGCTTTTTAACTGGCCTTGTAATAACGGCTGTTATTCAATCTTCTAGTGCTACTACTGTTATGGTTGTTGGTTTTGTGAATTCGGGTTTAATGACTCTAAGACAGGCAATCAATGTCATTATGGGTGCTAATATTGGTACTACGATTACTTCTTGGATTTTGTCTTTAGGTGATATTGATGGTAGTAGTATCTTAATTACTTTATTAAAGCCTACATCTTTTACACCAATTCTAGCACTAGTGGGAATTATCTTTTATATGTTTCTTAAAGATGATTCTAAGAAGGATATTGGTTCAATATTATTAGGTTTTGCGACATTGATGTTTGGCATGGATACTATGTCTAATGCCGTATCGGGTCTTGCGAATGTTCCTGGTTTCTCTAATTTGTTTATTTTGTTTACTAACCCATTGTTGGGCGTTCTTGTTGGTGCTTTATTAACGGCTATTATTCAATCAAGTTCGGCTTCAGTTGGTATCTTACAAGCCTTATCAAGTACAGGGCAAGTTACTTATGGGGCTGCGGTTCCTATTATTATGGGACAAAATATTGGTACTTGTGTTACTTGTTTATTATCTTCTATTGGTACTAATAAGAATGCTAGAAGAGCGGCAGTAGTGCATTTATTGTTTAATACGATTGGTACAGTAGTGATTCTAACTTTATTCTGTATTATTAAGACTTTTGTCTATATTCCTTTATTGAGTGAACAGGCTTCAATGTTTGGAATTGCCCTAACACATTCTATCTTTAATGTTTTATGTGTAATGATTCTGCTTCCAATGTCAGCTTTGCTTGAAAAATTAGCGTTAAGAATTATTCCTGATGATAAGATAAAAGAAAAATATGATGAGCTTGATACTCGTTTGTTTGTTACACCAACCCTAGCTTTAGCACAAGCTAAGTCTAGTTTAAGTGATATGGCTGATACTTCAAGAAAGGCTATCACAATGGCTTTAAAGTCAGTTAACAATTATTCTGATAAGTTATATGAGGATATTCTTAAACAAGAAGACAAGAATGATAGATATGAGGATAAGATTGGTACTTACTTGGTAGATTTGAGTTCTAAGAATACTTTAAGTGAAAGCGAGAGTAAGGAAGTTTCTAAGATGCTGAAGATTATTGGTGACTTAGAAAGAATTGCTGATCATGCGATTAATATTGGTCAAGCTAGTAGGGAACTTAGGGATAAGAATTTGTCTTTGAGTGAGGATGCGATTAAGGAAATGGATAATATGCTTAATGCGGTTAAGGAGTGCGTTGATCTTTCTTTATTGGCATTTGAAAAGGATGATTTAGCTATTGCCCTAAAGGTACCACCACTTGAAGAGGTTATTGATGAGCTTAAGGCCATACTTAGAGCCAATCATATTGATAGGGTTAAAAGAAGACAATGTTCAATTGAGGCTGGTTTTATTTGGTCGGACTTATTAACTAATTTAGAGAGAGTTGGTGATCATTGTAATAATATTGCGACCGAGATTATTGATGATTTAAATTATGATAATCGTTATTTCCACAAGACTAAAAGACATGCTTCTGATGATGAAGGGTATGATGCGATGTATAGAGATTATTCTTTGAAGTATGGGAATTTAGTTTAAATTTTAAAATGTGCTTAAATTTGCGTAATTTCTATTATTTAAGTTAAAATAATTTTATGGCAATACGTACAAATAAAGCAATTATCGAAACTTTTGAAGAAATGTTAGATGAGATGCCTTTTGAGAAGATTACGGTTTCTTCTTTGGCAAAAAGATGTGAGATCTCTCCTAATACATTCTACTATCACTATGAGGATATTTATGATCTTCTCGAGAAGTGGTTTGCGATGAAAAGGGGGAAGTGGACTGATTTACATGATTGGAAACAATCTTTAAAGGGTATGGCTGATTCATGTAAGAGTCATAAGAAGAGGTTCTATCATATCTATAATTCTTTATCTCGTAATTATTTAGAGCGCATGATTTTTAGATATGAAAAGGAAATCATTGCGGAGTATTTTGAGAATTCTTTAAATGGTAAGAATATTTCTGAAGAGAAGAAGAATGAGATTACTGATTTTATCTTATTTGGTTTAACTGGTGCTTTCTTAAAATTTGTCTGGAATGATATGAAAGAAGACACAAACAAGTTTGTGGATAGTATCGCGGATCTAGTTGATGGTTATATAACATATACCGTTACCAATATTTAATATGAATACTAAAAAACTTGGTATTTTACCAATGGTCTTAGCTTTATCGTTGATATTGGCTTATGTTGATATGTTAATACCATATAATTTTGTGATTCCGGGAATTAAATTATGGTTGGCAAATATTGCCATCCTTTTTACTTTGTATAAGTTTGGTAGTAAGGAAGCAATTTGTGTAGATGTTTTAAGAGTATTGATTATGGGTGTTTTATTTAATAATTGCATTACTTTTTTATATAGCTTATGTGGTTGTCTATTAGATTAGATATTGATAGAAGAATAGAAGAATAGTTTTGAATAATGGTACTAATATCCTGTATATTAAAGATGGATATGCTTATATGTATGATGCTGATTGTAAAGATAAAATATGCATCAAACATGGTAAGATAAATGTTGCAGGGCAGAGTATTGTTTGTTTACCTAATAAGATAAGTATTACTGTTTGTGGAGGTAACTATGATGTTGTTTCTTAAAAAAATTAGAATACTTTTGTTGTCAGCGATAGTGATGATATTATTGCCGTTTTTGGTAGTTACATTTATCAAAGGTGATAATGGCATGGCAATTTGTTTTATTTTGTTTTATGTGGTTAACCCCTTGTTTTCGATATATGTTGGGTATGCAGCGGATAGGTTGATATATCCAGTAGTTAATTCATTATTATTTTTATTAGGCACCTGGATATTTTTTGACATGGGTGAAATAGCTTTTGTCTATTATGCGATAGTGTATTTAATGCTTGGATTGATTATGATGTTTGTTAAGCATAAATGTAAAATATAGTTGACATTTAATAGGTGTATTAATATACTGAAGATGTAAAATATATTTTACATTATGTAAAGGAGCATATTATGAAAAACACTTCTCAATTATTGTTATTTGCGCTTATTATAATTCAAGTATTTAAGATTCTTGCCTATGGTAAGGGTGAAAATGATCATGGTGGTTTCGATGAACGTCAAGAGCTTGTTAGAGGTAGAGCCTTTAAGTATGGTTTTCTAACAATGTTTTTTCTACAATGTTTTCTTATCTTATGGAAAGAAACTATAGATAATATTCCTGTTGAATTTAGCTTGCTTATGATGGCTTGTCTAATGGTTGGTTGTCTTGTTACTTTGATATATTGTATCTGGAAGGATGCTTATTGGGAGTTAAGACAAAAGCCATTACCATTTATTGGTATGTGGTTGTTTATTATGGCGATAGATATATATGGTATTAAGACTAACAAGATTGTTGTGGATGGTGTCTTGGCTTGGGATGGTGGCATTTATGTATTGATTGGTTTGTTATTTATAATCCTTCTAATTAATGTCTTAGTTAAGATGTTTATTGATAAGAAAGATAATTAATATGAAGAATTTAAAGATGAAGTCAGCTCGTGCATCCCTAGACTTATCTCAACAAGAGTTGGCTGATAAGGTTGGTGTGTCACGACAAACAATTAATGCGATAGAAAAGGGCGATTATAATCCTACTATTAATTTGTGTATTGCGATTTGTAGAATATTAAACAAAACATTAGATGAATTGTTTTGGGAGGAAGATAGATGAAGTGTCCATATTGTGGCGAAGAAATGATAAAGGGTGCAATTATTAGTTCTAGAGGTACTTCTTTTATAATTGAAGATGTAGACTTTAAAATAATTAGATTTAGAAAGAAGTCTGATATAGATTTGTCTGATAATGAAGAAGCATATCGTTGTCCTAAGTGTAAGATAATTATTATCAATAAATAGAAAGAAAGGATTCTATGAGGGAATATAAGTGGGTTAGTATAGGCTGTGGTGCCATTGCCAATGAGTTAGCTAAAAGTGGTGTGAAACTATATGGCGTAGCTAATAAATCATATGATAAGGCATTAGCTTTTGCGAATAAGTATGGTATCGAGAGAGTATATAAAAATATTGATGATGTATATAAGGATAGAGATGTAGATATTATTTATATTTCAACACCCAATAATACCCATATTTCTTTTATAAAGGATGCCTTGAGTGCTGGTAAGCATGTCTTGTGTGAAAAATCAATTACACTTAATTCTAAGGAATTAGAAGAAGCTGTTGAGTTGGCTGAAAAGAATAATGTGGTATTGGCTGAGGCGATGACTATTTATCATATGCCTATTTATAAGGAATTAAAGAGAAGAATTGATAATGATGAATTTGGTAAATTAAATTTAATTCAAATGAATTTTGGTAGTTTCAAGGAATATGATATGAATAATCGCTTCTTTAATAAAAATTTAGCAGGTGGGGCAATGTTGGATATTGGTGTTTATGCCTTGTCTTTTGTGCGCTATTTTATGTCTTCAAAACCTAATCAAATATTGTCTCAGGTAAAATTTGCGCCAAGTGGCGTGGATGAGATGGCTTCTATTCTTTTAAAGAATAAGGAAGAAGAGATGGCTAGTGTCATTCTTTCGATTCATTCTAAACAGCCAAAAAGAGGAACTCTTTCTTTCGAGAAGGCTTATATAGAGGTCTATGAATATCCTAGAGCCAATGAAGTAATTATCACTTATACTGATGATGACCATAAGGAAGTAATAAAGGAAGGTTTAACTTCTATGGCTTTGGAATATGAAGTGAAAGATATGGAAGCTACAGTTAATGATGATGACCATATGCATCTAGACTATACTATTGATGTCATGGATATGATGACAAGTATTAGAGAAGATTGGGGTATGAAGTATCCTAGTGAGGAATAATATTTATTGGGTCAATAAATGGCCCAATAAATGACTCTATATGACCCAATATATTAAAATGTATACATATAGAAAGATGGAATAACTATGGAATATATAAGAGTGACAAAAGAGAATATTGATAAGGAGCATATCTGTTGTGCTATTTCTAGTAATAAGGATGTACAGGTTATATCTAAGAAAGATTGGTTAAGAGATAGGTTTGATGATGGTTTAGTATTTCTTAAGAGTGTTGAAAGAGGCAAGTGTTTTATTGAATATATACCGGCTGAGAATGCTTGGAACCCTATTGATGCCAAGGATTATATGTATATAGATTGTCTATGGGTAGCAGGTTCTTTTAAGGGTCATGGTTATTCTAGTGAATTGTTGGAATATTGTATAAATGATAGTAAAGAAAAGGGTAAGAAGGGTTTGTGTATTCTTTGTGCTAATAAGAAGAAGCCTTTCTTGTCTGATCCTAAATTTTTAAAACACAAGGGTTTTATGCCTTGTGATAAAGCTGATAATGGTATTGAACTATGGTATCTATCTTTTGATGATGTAAATGATAAGCCAAGGATTAAAGAATGTGCTAAGCATCCTTATGTTGATGAAAAGGGTTATGTCTTGTATTACACGAGTCAATGTCCTTTTAATGCTAAATATGTACCAATGTTAGAGGATATTGCCAAAGAACATAATGTTCCATTTAAGGCTATTCATATAACTAGTAAACAAGAGGCTCAAAGTGTACCTACACCTGTTACAACCTATGCTTTATTTTATGATGGTAAATATCTAACAAATGAACAAATGAATGTTAATAAATTCTTGAGGTTAATAAAATGAAATACCTATATTTACACGGTTTAGGACAAACAAGTGATAGTTGGAATAATGTGATAAAAGAAACTAAAGTAGCAGGTGATAGTATAAGCTTAAGCTTAAATGATATGTTGACTGATAAGTGTGCAACTTATGATGAATTATATTCGGCTTTAATTAAAGAATGTGATAAGTATGATGATGTTGTCTTATGTGGCTTATCATTGGGTGCGGTATTAGCTTTAAATTATGCATTGGATTATCCAAATAAAGTAAAGAGTCTTGTGCTTATTGCGCCACAATATAAGATGCCAAAGCTTTTATTAAAACTTCAAAATTTAATGTTTAAATTTATGCCAGCTTCAAGTTTTGATTCCATAGGGTTTAAGAAAGAAGATTTTATAAGCTTATGTGCTTCAATGGCTAAATTAGATTTTAGTCACTCGCTTGATAATATATCTTGTCCTGTACTTGTTGTTTGTGGAGAAAAGGATAATGTGAATAAGAAAGCTTCAAAAGAGCTAGTTAATCATTTAAAAGATGCCAATTATTTAGAATTATTAAATACAGGCCGTGAGGCAAATGTTGAATCTTATAATGAACTGGCTTTGAATTTAAACAAGTTTTATCAGAAAAATATTAATTAACTCAATACTTTTCTGATTTCTTAAGCAATTTCTTATAGGTTAAGTCTATCGCAAAGGCTCCAAGTGGGGCAGTTAAGATGATGGCAAGTACCGCTACTGTTAAAACAGTATCACCGCAAGCTAAGCCTAATGAAAGCGGAATACCTCCGATGGCAGCTTGTACGGTTGCCTTAGGAGTGTAGGCTATCATCGCAAATAATTTTTCTTTCTTGTTTAGTTTAGTTTTTAATAAACAAATAAAGACACCAAACATTCTAAAGATTAAAGCTAATATTATAAGTAATAAGGCTTTAAAACCTACATGAGTTAGATAATTGATATTGACAGTTGCGCCTACAAGGACAAATAAGAATACTTCAGCTCCTACCCATAATTTTCCATATTTAATGGATAACCTTTTGGCAACAACTTCCCTGTTTCTTTTTATGCCTACTCCAATAAACATGATTGCGATAAGGCTTGAGAAGGTGATTGAAGTAGATAAATTGTCTTCAAGTACTACCAGTGATAAAGAGATACTTAGGATAATAAGGACTTTTGTTGTGTCTCTTATATGAATGTTTTTAAAGAAGAAAGCTAATGCATAACCTAATAAAAGTCCTATAAGGATACCTAAGAAAATAGATATGGGAATATTGACGAAGCTCATAATATTAGCACCTTGTCCTTGTGCCATACCAATAAATGTTGAGAACAAGACAATGACATAGACATCATCTACTGAAGCTCCTGCTAGGATTAGATCAGGAATGCCTTTATATCCTTCATCCATCAGTTTGACCATTCTAGGTACTACTACTGCGGGTGATACAGCTGCAAGTACTGAGCCTAGGATTAGGGATTCTAATGGGCTTAAATCTAAAAGTGTGGGTGCTAGTAATAAGACAGCCAACAATTCAAATGTTGCGGGTAGAAAGCACATTAAGATGGCAGGTCTACCAAGTTTTCTTAAAGCAGATAAGTCTAGTCCTAAACCAGCTCTTGTTAAGATGATGATAAGAGCTATTTTTCTTAGGTCACCTGATATAGCTAAAATATTAGGGTCTAAAATGTTTAAGACATAGGGACCAAGTATGATACCTGTTAGTAACATTCCTAATAGGCTTGGCAACTTTAATTTTTGGCAGATATGTCCTAATGACATGCCCATGATTAGGATTAATGAAATACTTAATAACATAATTTTCCTTTCTAAAAAGATAAAAAGCTGAGTCTTTCTGCGTTTTAAAAGATGCAGAAGTCATCAGCTTTATAAGAGGTTTAAGCAATTGCTTAGGGAGAACCTCATTCCCTTGTTTAATATTATACAGTGGTATGTAAGATTTCTCTGATGATTTTCTTATCATACATCATTTCTTTTAATGTATTGACATCATCAATTTCTTTATCAATACCATCAAAGTATTTTCTTACCTTATTCATTAAAGGTTGATAGTTTTTATCTACTTTTGTTTTCTTGTTATGGTAGGTATCATTATAGTAGATATAGATAAGTGTTTTGATAATTGATAAACAAGAATTTTCAATCCAAAACTTACAAGTATCAAAGTCAGGAAGATATTGTTCAAGTAGTTTAGTGATTATTTCTCTACCGTCTTCATTATTTTGGTAGATGTCTATATAGGTGAAGTCGAATTGTTTAATGAAGTCTTCATTGAAGTAGTCAAAGGCGTCGCCGTTGATTATTTTGATTGGTTTGTTTGGAAACTTGTCTTTGATTAAGTCGAATAGTTCAATTACTTCTTTTTCTCTTTCTACAATAGTTATTGACTTAACGTTTTCGTTTAATAGGGCCATGTAGACAAAATAGCCAATGCCTAGTCCAAAGGTTAAAACATTACCTTGTGCCATTTTAGCATAGGGGTCATTGGTTCTAAATTCCGATATTGAGGCCATCATCCATTCTTTGTCTTTTTGTTTAAGAAAGGGCATTTCTACATCATCCCTGTAGGCTCTTAGGATCATATAGTCTTTTAATTCTTTATCTTTGTCATCTTGAATTTCATCAATGTTAAAAAGGTAACCTTTTCCTATTGTTACTGTTTCATAGCTAAAGCCTTTTTGGTTACAATTCTTGAAGTCGATTTTTTTAAGGTAGGGATTATTGATATATTCTTCCTTATTTATAAATAAAGAATCAATTTTATCTTGTTCCCCACTGGCTATTATTTCTTTAATAGCTTCTTTTTCTACACCTGGTTCTACGTATCCATCTAGGTAATCGTTTTGGTAATTTGCGTCAATATTTGATTGTAAACGCTTTAAGTAGTTCTTAATTTCCTTTGTTTGTTTAATTCTCATATTTCTATTGTAGAATGTTTTGGGAGGATTTTTATGTTTAGTGCAACTTTAAATCAAATGCTTTTTTTATTTTGTTGTATATTGGTTGGTTTTTTCTTAAAGAAAAAGAATCTTTTGGGTGACAATTGTGAGAGTGTTATTTCTAAATTAGAAAATTTAATTTTAATTCCTTGTCTATTGATGCAGTCTTTTTATACAAACTGTACTTTTGATAGTTTGAAGAATAATGCGGAATTATTGTTCTATGGACTTGGTTTTGTGTTGTTGCAAGTGTTGTTAGCTTATATTATTGCGCCTATTTTTAAGCCTACTGCTGATGAAAAGGGTATTTTTGTGTATTCTTTATCGGTTGTTAATTTCTCTTTCATGGGAAATTCATTGGTGGCTTCTTTGTTTGGTGCTGAGATGTTATATAAATATTTAATTTTCTCTATGCCTCTTAATGTCTTGGCTTTCTCTATTGGCTATATGTGGTTGTCTGGTGAAAGCTTTAGTCTTAAGAAGTTGTTGAATCCAATTATGATTTCTATGATTATTGGTATTGTCATTGGTTTAACTGGAATCGAGCTTCCAATCTTTATTAAACAAAGTATTTCAAGTTTAGCTAATTGTTTCTCACCTTTGGCGATGATTCTTACAGGTTTAGTAATTGGTGGCTATGATATTAAGTCTTTATTAAAGAATAAGAGAGTTTATTTATTAACTTTAGTTAGATGTATCTTATTGCCTTTGGTGTTATTGAGTGCTGTTAAGTTTATTGGCTTAAGACAAGAAATTATTACTTTATTAGTATTTATTTGTGCAATGCCTCTTGGTTTAAATACAATTGTTGTACCTAGTGCTTTTGGCAAGGATACAACTCTTGGTGCTAGTATGGCTTTAATTTCTAATATCTTGGGTTTAATTAGTGTTCCTTTGTTTTTGTTTGCGTTTGTGGTGTAGACTAGTATTATGAGTTTAACTGCAGGGATTATTGGACTACCAAATGTTGGTAAGTCAACTTTATTTAACGCTATTACGAATTCAAGGGTTGAGGCGGCTAATTATCCTTTCGCAACAATTGAGCCAAATGTTGGTGTTGTTGAGGTTAAGGATCAAAGACTTATTAATTTAGCTGAAATTTTTGAACCAGAAAGGACTATTTTCACAACTTTTGAATTCACGGATATCGCTGGTCTTGTAAAGGGTGCAAGTACTGGTGAGGGTCTTGGTAATAAGTTTTTAGCCAATATCAGAGAAGTGGATGCGATTTGTCATGTTGTTAGATGTTTTGAAGATAATGACATTCAACATGTTTATAATCGTGTGGATCCAGTTGATGATATTGAGATTATTAATTATGAATTAATTATGGCTGATATGGCTACTTGTGAGAATCGTATTTCTAAGGTAGAGAAGAAGGCTTTGACTACTAAGGATAGCGAGGCTATGTTTGAGTACAATATCTTAAAAAGAGTTCATGATGCGCTTGGTCAATCAAAGTTAGTTCGTTCTTTAGAGTTTAATGATGAAGAGTGGGTTTATTTGAAGCAATTCTGTTTCTTGACTGCTAAGCCTGTTATTTATATCGGCAATATTAAAGAGGAAGAGATTAATGATCCAACAACTAATCCTCATTATGTAGCTTTATGTGAGTATGCTGCTAAGGAAAATAGTGAGGTTGTTGCGATTAGTGCTCATATTGAAGAAGAATTGAGTGATTTGGATAAGGAAGAGAAAGAGGCTTTCTTACAAGATTTAGGTATTAATCATTCAGGTCTTGATGAGTTGATTTTGAAGGCTTATAAGACTTTGGGTCTTAAGACTTTCTTTACAGTTGGTAAGGATGAATGCCGTGGTTGGACCTTTACAGATGGCATGAAGGCGCCTGATTGTGCTGGTGTTATTCATACCGATTTCAAGAGAGGTTTCATTAAGGCTGAAGTTTATGCTTATGATGATATGATGGAGTATAAGTCAGAGGCTAAGCTTAAGGAAGCTGGTAAGATTCGTCAAGAGGGCAAGGAGTATGTTGTTAAGGATGGCGATGTAATCTTCTTCAAATTTAATGTTTAAGAAATTTGGATACTAACTTATGTTGGTATCTTTTTTTTATGAAAAAATTGCACTAAACTTTTAGTAGTGGGGAAAATTGTGTATGAAAACATTAGATCAGATTAAAATTGGAAGTAGTGCAAGAATTATTGAAGTTGGGGGTAGTGGTGCTCTTAGACAACATTTTTTAGATATGGGTATTGTCCCTGGTGCTGAGTTTACGGTTAAGAAGCTAGCACCAATGGGTGATCCTATGGAAATAGAGATTCATGGCTATGAGTTGACTTTAAGACTTCAAGAAGGTGAGAAGATTAAGGTTGAGCCTATAAAAGAGAGAACAAGAAAACATGTCAGCATTGAGCGTGTTAAGGATAGTGATCATCCAGGTTTGGGTGAAGAGGGCAAATATCATAATGAAGAGGATGATTTAAAGAAGTTGCCTGATGATAAATTAATTAGTTTTGCGCTTGTTGGTAATCAAAATTGTGGTAAGACTACTTTGTTTAATTGTTTAACTGGTGAGAATCAGCATGTTGGTAATTTCCCAGGTGTTACTGTTGATAGGAAGGATGGTTCTATTAAGGGTTATCCTAATACGGTTATTACGGATTTGCCTGGTATTTATTCGATGTCTCCTTTTAGTAGTGAGGAGATTGTTTCTCGTAATTTTGTGCTTGAACAAAAGCCTAAGGCTATTATTAATATTGTTGATGCGACAAATATTGAGAGAAACCTATATTTGACGATGCAGTTGATTGAGATGGATAGGCCAATGGTTGTAGCCCTTAATATGATGGATGAATTGTTGGGTAATCACGGTTTTGTCAATGTCAATGATTTGGAACATATGTTGGGTGTGCCGGTTATTCCTATTTCTGCTGCCAAAAATGAGGGTGTTAATGAACTTATTAAGCATGCGATGCATGTGGCTAAGTATCAAGAATTACCTAAGCGAATTGATTTTTGTGATGAGAATGATCATGGTGGCGCACTGCATAGATGTATTCATGGAGTTTGTCATTTAATAGAGGATCATGCGCTTAAGGCTGATATTCCGGTTAGGTTTGCGGCTACTAAGGCAATTGAAGGGGATAAGCTTGTGATTGATAAGTTGAAGCTTGATCAAAATGAATTGGAAACCCTTGAGCATATCATCAAGCAGATGGAAAAAGAGAGGGGCCTTGATGCCAGTGCTGCGATTGCTGATATGCGTTTTGAGTTTATTGAAAGACTTTGTGAGAAGACTGTTGGTAAGCCTAAAGAGAGTAAGGAAAGAATTAGAAGCGAGAAGATAGATAAGGTGTTGACTGGTAAGTATACAGCTATTCCTTGTTTCATTCTAATTATGTTGGCTGTTTTCTATTTAACTTTTAATGTGATTGGTGCTTTCTTACAAGACTTGTTGGCAATGGGCATTGATAAGTTAACAGTTTTAGTTAGCAATTTGTTGACTACTATGAATGTTAATGCGGCTGTTAAGTCTTTGGTGGTTGATGGTATTTTTAAAGGTGTTGGTTCTATTTTGAGTTTCTTGCCAATTATTGTAACTTTGTTCTTTTTCTTATCAATGATGGAAGATAGTGGTTATATCGCAAGAGTTGCGTTTGTGATGGATAAGTTACTTAGAAAGATTGGTTTGTCTGGTAAGAGTATTGTGCCTTTACTTATCGGTTTTGGTTGTACGGTTCCTGCTGTTATGGCTACTAGAACTTTAACTAGTGAAAGAGATAGAAAGATGACAATATTGCTTACTCCTTTTATGAGCTGTAGTGCTAAATTACCTATTTATTCTTTCTTTGTGTCTATTTTCTTTAAGGGTCATGGTGGTCTTATTATGACTGCTTTGTATTTCTTTAGTATTTTGATTGGCATTTTGATGGCTCTTTTATATAGAAATACGATGTTTAAGGGTGAACCAGTTCCGTTTGTAATGGAGCTTCCTAATTATCGTTTACCAGGTCTTAAGAATGTTAGCCAACTATTGTGGGAGAAGGCTAAGGATTTTATTGATAGAGCCTTTACCATCATCTTGTTAGCTACAATTGTTGTGTGGTTTCTACAAAGCTTTGATTTAAAGTTTAATCTAGTTAGTGATTCTTCAACTTCTTTATTAGCTATGTTGGCAAACGGATTAGTACCTTTATTTAAGCCTATTGGCTTAGGTGATTGGCGTATTTGTACATCATTTATTACTGGTTTTATGGCTAAGGAGAGTGTAGTTTCTACTTTAGGTATCTTGGTTGGTAATAATATTACTAGTATCTTAAGTGCTGCATCTGTTTATTCTTTATTAACTTTTGCGTTGTTGTATACACCATGTGTTGCGGCTATTGCCTCTATTAAGAGGGAATTAGGTGTTAAATGGGCTATTTATGTTGTGGTTTATCAATGTGTAATAGCTTGGTTAGTTTCTTTTGGGGTGTATAGATTGGCGTTGTTACTTGTTTAAATGATAGTTGACATGCTGTCATAAGGTTATGAAAACGTGGAACGATTATAAAGATTATGTAAAGGACATAAACCAAGATGCTTCTGATGATATAGAAGAAGCTGAGCAATTAGCTTATATTATTTCTGCTATTATTGATAGAAGAAAGAAACTTGGATTATCGCAAAGAGATCTTGCGAAGATGTGTAATGTTCCTCAATCTTCGATTGGTAGAATTGAGTCTTGTAAGACAACGCCTAATATAAGCACTCTTATAAATGTTTTTAAGCATTTAGGTTTAACGTTTACGATTACAGAAATAAATTAGTTATTATTGAAAGTCAGAGAGATCTGGCTTTTATTACTATATGGGTAATGTCTTATCAATAATCGTTCCCTTAATATTCGCTTCCTCATTTTTCAAAAGATTATGGTGTTATTGATAGGTTTTCTTTTTATCTATTGCAATACTGGAAGAAGAACGGTAAAATATGACCGAATAAACTAAAGTGGTCATATTTAAGGAGGTGTGAGTTTGGCTTTTACCGAATATGAGACTGAGCAGCTTCGCAAGGCATTGTTGAAGGAAACAAGACGTTGTGCTGTCACGTTGGGGATGAAGAAAACCTCCGTGGATCAGCTGACGAAGGCGGTTGGCATTGCGAAGGGTTCGTTCTATAAATTCTACGAATCTAAGGAAATGCTTTTCTTTGCAGTTTTGGAGAACATTCACTCCGAACTATACGATGTGGCTGATCATGTGCTTAGCGAAACTGATAACTTGTCGCCACCAGAATGTGCGGCAAAGGCGGTTCTTGCCGTCTGTCAGCGACTGTCTGATACTGGTGATATGGTTTTTATTGAAAATGACGCAAAACAGCTTCTACAGAGGCTGCCGGATGATGTTAAAAACCTCCATTACCATGATGATGAGACCCACATCCGTCTGCTTTTAAAGAAACATGATCTTGTGCCAAATCGTGGCATCTCTTTGGCTGCTGCCACAGTGCGAGGACTGATTTTGACTGTTTCCCACAAGGAACAGATTGGAGAACTCTACCCACAGGTGTTGGAAACGCTGGTGTATGGTGCTTGTAGGGAATTATTTAAATAAGCGAAAAAGTCGCAGGTGCGGCTTTTAAGATATACATCAGTTAGCATTCACTAACTGCATGGCTGTGTACATCGGTTAGGTAAAATCTAACATTGAAAGGAATGATGGTGATGCAAGAACACAAAAACTTTTGGGACAAAAATGCTGCTCACTACAATCGCTTTATGCGAAAGGATCAGACAGCATATGACAAGATGTATGAACTGATTAGGCCAATCGTGAAGGCAAAAACCGTACTGGAACTGGCGACAGGCACAGGGTTAATCGCTAAAAACATCGTAAATGTGGTGGGACACATTGAGGCGACAGATGCTTCACTGGAGATGATTGAGGAGGCAAAAAGAGATAATCAGTCTAAAAAGTTGCACTTTACGGTACAGGATATGTTCCACCTGCCATATGCTGACAAGTCCTTTGACGTGGTAATTGTGTCTAATGCATTACACATCGTGCCCCAACCAAATAAAGCCCTTGGTGAAATTAATCGGGTGCTTAAAGATGATGGCGTGCTCATTGCGCCGACTTTCACTCACGCGGGAAACTCGTTTTCTGGCAAGGTCAAGGTATTTTTCATGAAGCTGGCAGGCTTTCCCCTTTACAGCAAGTGGACAAGTGAGGAATACCTATGTTTCTTGAGGCAAAACGGTTGGTCAGTGCATAAAAGTATTGTTCTTAAAGCTTCATTTCCACTTACCTATGCCGAGTGTGTGAAAACTAAGGTGTGATATTTCATTCTTTGAAAATGCTCGTAAACACGTGGGTTTTGGTTAGAAGCTTGTGTTTGTGGGGCTTTGCTGGATTATAAGGAATGATGTTTTAAAGGAATAAGGAGGAAGAACAATGGAACGAAAAGAAGCCATTCGTGCTGCTTATAAAATGACGGGTGGAAACAATTTTTATGATGGCATGATTACATGTTCTACTTTAAGTGGTAAAGCTGTATGTCGTTTAGTATGGGCTATGAATAAGGCAGAATGTGATGATTATCTTGAAAAGACATTGTCTGGTATTCCAAAGCATTTTTCTGGCAGACTCTTGGAGGTGCCTGTTGGAACAGGTGTTTTGACTATGCCGGTTTATCAAACTATGCCAAAGGCAGATATCACTTGTCTTGATTACTCAGCTGATATGATGGGACAGGCACAGGAAAAGGCAAACCGATTGAAACTAAACAATGTAACCTTTCAACAGGGTGATGTTGGCGCACTTCCCTACAAGGATAATACTTTTGACATCGTTTTATCACTGAATGGCTTCCATGCTTTCCCAGATAAGGAGGCCGCTTATCGAGAGATTTTCCGTGTCCTAAGACCTGGCGGGACATTCTGTGGCTGCTTTTATGTAATGGGTGAGCACAAGCGAACGGACTGGTTTGTCCGACATGTTTATGAAAAGACAGGGTTTTTCACACCACCCTATGAGACAGTATCTAGTCTAAAGGCACGGTTAAAAGATTCATATGATGAAGTGCATGTAGGAAACCTGAAAAGTATTGCGTGGTTTAACTGCCGAAAATCAAAATAAACAAATTTCATAAAAAAGAAATGAATAATATAGCGCAACAAATAGTTTTTAGCGTGATAATGGTACTTTATGTAACTTTGGATAAGGAGATAGATTATGATTTTACAAGTGATTTTGGAAGGCATCGGGTTGGGAGTTCTACTGGTTCTGGTTTGCGCCATCGGCATCCGTAAAGGAGCTGTTGGGATGGTGCATCTTTACAGTCAGAAGGTGCAACAGCGGTGCGTGAAGCTGGGGCTTACAACACACAAAGAAATAAAGCGAAACGCTTTGGTTTTCAAAGTGGTATGTGTTCCCGGCTATATCTGTTATGTGCTGGTCTGTGTCTATGCGGTGAACGGTGCACGGGGTTTTCTTGCTGGCTTCTGGCAGCTGCTTGTCATCTTGTCTGTTATGAATCTGATTGACCGTTTTTTGATCGATGATTACTGGGTAGGACATACAAACGCATGGACGATCCCCGGAACAGAGGATCTCAAACCATACATTACCGCAAAAGACAAGCAGAAAAAATGGCTTTTTGGTACGGTAGGCATGGCGGTCATAGCGACTGTTCTGGCGGCAATTATGATGCTTTTAATGAAAATATGAGGTGATAGAAATGATTTTTCAAACATACGGCAACATGAAGAATCCTGCCATGCTGTTCTTTCATGCTATGGGCGTGACAGGCACAAGCAGCGAACCGGTTGTGAAATATTTGCAGGATCGGTATTTCTGCATTCTGCCCACCTCCACCGTTTACTGTGCCGGGCAGAAATATGTCAGCAAAGCGGACGAAATACGGCAGGTGAAGGACTTCCTGCATCGACAGGGCGTTAAGCGGCTGGCAATGGTGGTCGCTTCTTCTATCGGCGCAGACCTTGCCATGGCGTTTTTGACAAGCACGAAGCTGCCGATTGGACACGTTTTCTTCGACGGCGGGCAGTTTGCGCAAATCGGAAAAGGTACGCGCCGCATGATGACACCGTTTTTGTATCTAGCCATCAAGAGCCTGTATTGGTCAAAGGGCGGTACACTGAAAAAGATTTTGTGGTGTGACGATGACTCCATAAAGCCGTATTTTATAGCCGCAGGCGAAAATCTGACCTACACAAATTTGCGGCGGTATATTTTGGACAGCCTGGAGGATAAGCCCTTTTCGTCCCTTCCCGAAGAACTGCAAAAGCATATCTATTTCGAGTTTGGCAGCATAGAAGACCATTTCAAATACCGTCAGGCGGTGATGAACGCCTATCCATGCGGCAACTATCCCATCTTTGAGGGATATGAGCATATGCAATATCAGATACGCGATCCAAAGGGGTTCGCCGGAATGCTGGTATATATTGCCGAGCGTGACTGTATGCCGGAACTACCATTTATCAGAAAGTGAGATGTATCTATGAAATATAAAATTAAGAAAAACACTGTGCAGGAGACGCTGATTCTCCCACTGTATTCAAGAAAACTGTGTACGGAGCTATACCCAAATCTTTACAGGGATGAAACGGCGGTGCATCTACTCGACCTAATCGACTACGACTTTTCAGAGGCAGAGAAAAATTCCCGCAGCTTGATGCAGCGCTTTGGCGCGCTGGAGGTGGCCATGCGACAGAATGACCTTGCCTTTGAGGTGCAGGCATACCTAAAAAAACACCCAAGCGCAGCGGTGGTCAATTTGGGCTGCGGGTTGGATAACACCGGCAGAGCCTGCGACAACGGTAGATGCAAAATCTATAATCTGGATTTCCCGGATGTGATTGCCTTGAGGCAACAGTTGCTGCCTGCTGGGGAGCGTGAGGAAAATATCCCCTGCGATCTGAAAGACTCCGCATGGTTTGACAGAATCGATGCCTCCGGCGGGGCGGTGTTTTTTGCCTCCGGGGTGTTCTATTACTTTCTGAGCGAGCAAGTCAAAGGATTGGTGCTAAAAATGGCTAATGTTTTCCCTGGCGGTGTGTTGGTCTTTGATGCTGCCAATCGGACGGCGGTAAAGATGATCGCAAAAACATGGCTCAAAAGTGCAAAGATTCAAGATGTAGGGGCATATTTTGCGGTTTCGGATGCTTCCAAGGAAATCGGTGCGTGGGACAGCCGTCTGCAGGTTACAAGTCGTGGCTATATGCTAGGCTACAATGATTTGAAAGATCCCTCTGTGAGTGGCTTTTTCCGCTTTCTTGCAAAGGTCGGGGATAACGGGATGAAAATGCAAATTGTGAAGATTAGATTTGGAAGTAGATAATGAAATACGCAGGAATGCCCTTTGGAATGTGGGTACTGTTTGCCGGTTCCTTTCAAAAGCAGCTGACTGCGGTGCTGGGCTATGATAAAGCCACCGCAAAGCAGATTACCAAAACCTCCAAGCCGAAATACAAGGAGATCATCGCCAAATTGCCAGAGTTTGAAAAGACCGACCGTTTCAAAATGAATCTTGTTAACTGTGCGATAATTGGTGCGTTTATTCTTTCCATGCCAGAACGTCCAAATGTGGATATTTTGTCGGATTACTACGCAAAATCAATGATGACAAAGCCCATGAAATGGTTTTGCCGAATGAGCGGAAAGAAAAAATTTACCAAAAAGGATATTGCTGGTATGAAGGCCACTGCTGCACTAAGGGCTGCTGATCGCAATCCCTACTCATGGAATATGGAATTCTACGAATATCCTGATGGTAGTGGTTACGAGGCACGTTTTAGTAAGTGTGGCATCTGTGTGCTGATGAAAGAACTGGGGCTCTATGACTTAACGCCTGCTCTATGTCATCTCGACTTTACAATGAGTGAAGCGGGAGGTGTTACAGATTTTGTGCGACGATATACCCTTGCTTCTGGCGGGCCTTATTGTGACTGTGGGTATAAAAAGAAGAAAAATAAATAAAGGAGCGCGTGATGGTTGTTAAGTCTATGACGGAGGAAAAAATTTACGATATAGGACATGCCTTTGGCTACTATGACTACAAAGAGGAAATTGGAATGTCTAGTGCCTTTTCTGGAAAAGAAGCCACAACAAACTATATTTGTGCTTATGTGCGTGGAGTGCTACGTGATGGTTTTTTGCATACTACTAGCGAGCGAGGTGAGGGCTATATTGCCTATAAGTTGCTAAAGGAGAAGATGAGCCTCAAGTCGATGTGGATTATTGCCAGCGGAATGTTGAACAACTCCACTTTGAAGCGTCTTTTACAATTTGGTATAGCTATCAAGCGTGGTGGCATTTCTTTGCAAGATCGCATGAAAAAGGAAAAGAAACCTTACATTTTAGTTGGACTTGTCTGTGTACGAGAGAAATATCAGGGGCAGGGATATATGCGAAAGGTGTTGGATATTGCCTTCGCCGAGGGAGATCGGTTAAATGTGCCTGTGATTCTAGAAACGGATGCAAAAAGCAAGTGCGACAAATATGTTCATCTTGGTATGGAACTTGTTGGAACACATGATCTTGGCGCATTTGGCAAGTTGTATGACCTGATCAAGTACCCAAAGTCATTAAATGAAAACATGGTAGTATAATGTCTATATAAAGTATCTAATACAAGCATTAAATAATTAGTTAGTATAAAAGCTCTAGTCGTTGATTAGGGCTTTTATTTAGCTGAATTTTAGGTGAAATAGGGTGCTTTATTATAGCTATAGTATATAATTATGTCCTATATGGAAGGCTTGAAGAAAAGAGTTCTTATTGGAGTGTCAGGAGGGCCAGATTCAATGGCTCTTTTAGATATGGTAAAAGATAAATATGAAGTGTATGTAGCTCATGTTAATTATCATCATAGGGATACTGCTTTGCGTGATGAATTGATTGTAGAGGATTATTGCAGAAAATATGATATTCCTTATTTCAAGAAGGATTATGTAGAAGTAGATGGTGGTAATTTCCAAGAGAATGCTCGAATTTTTAGATATGAATTCTATAAAGAAATTATTGATAAGTATGATCTTGATTGTGTGATGTTGGCTCATCATAAAGATGATTTAATTGAGACTTATCTTATGCAAAAGAAGCGTAATAGTCATGTCTATTATTATGGTTTAAAAAGAAGTGTTAATAATTTTGGGATTAAGATTGTTAGGCCGTTGCTTAAGTATGCTAAGGATGATTTAAAGGATTATTGTGATAATCATGGAATTATATATGGAATTGATGAATCTAACTTAAGTGATGATTATCAAAGAAATAGAATAAGGCATGATGTGATTGAGAAGTTGTCTTTAAGGGAAAAGAATGAGTTGGTTAGAGAAATCAATTCGATAAATAAAGAGAATAGGATATTGAATAAGGAATGTATAGCTTTTATAAATAAGAGAAGTAGAATTCCTGTATCTGAATTTCTATTGTTTGAAGATAAGGTAAGACTTTTGAGAATATTCTTAGGTGTTTCTGTTTCAAGAAAGCAGGCTAATGAATTAATAAGACAAATGAGTGCCACTAAGTCTTTTGAAGTTCTTATTAAAGATAAATATTTGTGTTTAGAATATGGTTATGTAGAGGTTTATAAAAAGGAAGCTGACTATGTTTATGAATTATCGGATATAAAATATTTTAAGACCAAGTATTTTAAGTTATGTAAGAGTGGTAAGACAATTGAGAGTTTTAATGTAAGTGAAGATGATTTTCCTTTAACTATTAGAAATTATAAAGAGGGCGATAGCATCGAGTTACGGTATGGTACTAAGAAGTTAAATCGTTTCTTTATTGATAATAAGATATCTTATAGACAGAGGAAGATGTGGCCTGTGGTGGTAAATAGTGCTGGAACTGCTATTTTTGTGCCAAATATAGGCTGTGATATTAATCATTACTCAAAAAATGCTAACATGTATATGTTAAAATTATTAAGTTAACCGAGGTGAAAAAATATGCATAACGACGTAAAAAAGATTTTAGTTTCTAGTGAAGAAATCACAAAGAGAGAAAAGGAACTTGCTGATGAAATTAGCAAGTATTATAAAGAAAAGAATAGTGTTCCTGTTATTATAGGATTATTAAAGGGATCAGTTCCATTTATGATGGGACTTGTTATGAAACTTGATATCGATTGTGAAATTGATTTCATGGATGTTTCTAGTTATTCTGGTACTAATTCTATTGAAGTTAGAGTTATTAAGGATATTGAAGGTTCAGTTACTGATAGAGATGTTTTAATCGTTGAAGATATCGTTGATACTGGTAAGACTTTAGAGAAGGTAACAGAGATGTTTAGGAATAAGGGCGCAAAGGAAATCAAGATTGTTACTTTGTTGGATAAGCCCGCTAGAAGAGAGAAGGCTATTGAGGCTGACTATATTGGCTTTGTAGTTCCTGATGAGTTTGTAATTGGTTATGGTTTGGACTATAACCAAAAGTATCGTAATTTACCTTATATTGGTGTAATTAAAGAAGAAGCTATTTAATAAATGGAGGTATGGTGTGATTAAACCAAATAACAAAAATAAAAAACCAAATCCTAGTACTTATATTCCTTATTTGATTGCGATTGCGTTCTTGGTGGCTTTGTTTTTTACAAATCCAATGTCTTCAAGTACAGTTACAAGAATTGACTATTCACAATTAAATAAAGTATTAGAGACTAAAACTGTAAGTAAGGCTACTTTACTTGTTGATGATAATATCATCAATGTTAGTGGTACTTATACTGTTGATGGCAAGGAAGTAAGTTTTACAAGTGATGTTCCAAAGACTGAGACAACTACTGATGAGCTTATTTCTAAGTTAAAGGATTCAAATGCAAGTGTTAAGGTTGAGGATGCTAATGAAACTAGCATTATCTTATCTTTACTTGGTTCTATTTTGCCTATTGTATTGTTTGCAGGACTTGGCATGTTAATGATTTCTAAGATGGGTGCTGCTTCTGGTAACAATAAGGCGTTTGAATTTTCTAAGTCTAGAGCTAGAAAAGAAGATAACATCAAGGTTAAGTTTAAGGATGTTGCTGGCTGTGATGAAGAAAAAGAAGAGATGGCCGAGATTATCGAGTATTTAAAGACTCCTAAGAAGTTTGCGGCTATGGGTGCTCGTATTCCTAAGGGTATTCTTCTTGTTGGTCCTCCTGGTACTGGTAAGACTTTGTTGGCTAAGGCTGTTGCTGGTGAGGCTAATGTTCCTTTCTATTCTATTAGTGGTTCTGACTTCGTTGAAATGTTTGTCGGTGTTGGTGCTAGTAGAGTTAGAGATATGTTTAAGCAAGCTAAGGCCACTGCTCCTTGTATGATTTTTATTGATGAAATTGATGCGGTAGGTAGACAACGTGGTGCTGGTATGGGTGGCGGCCATGATGAAAGAGAACAAACTCTTAACCAAATGTTGGTTGAGATGGATGGCATGTCTGACAACAATGGTGTTGTTGTTATTGCGGCTACAAATAGACCTGACGTACTAGATCCAGCTTTATTAAGACCTGGTCGTTTTGATAGACAAATCACTGTTTCTTTACCTGATTTAAAGGGTAGAGAGGCTATCTTAAAGGTACATGCTCGTAATAAGAAGATTGCTGAGGATGTGGACTTGGAAGCACTCGCAAGACGTACTCCTGGTTTCTCTGGTGCTGATCTAGAAAATGTATTAAATGAAGCTGCTATTTTAACAGTAAGAGAAAATAAGAATTTAATTGAGACTCAAGAAGTTGATGAAGCAATCGATAGAGTTATGATGGGTCCTGCTAAGAAGAGTAGAACTTATGATGAACACACTAAGAAGTTAGTGGCATATCATGAGGCTGGTCATGCCATTGTTGGTTTGAACTTACCTGATGGTGCTATTGTTCAAAAGGTTACAATTATTCCTCGTGGTAGTGCTGGTGGTTATAACTTGATTACTCCAAGAAAAGAAAAGATTTTAAATTCTAAGAAGGAATTAGTTGATACAATTACTTCTTATATGGGCGGTAGAGCTGCTGAAGAAATCTTCTTCTCAGATATTACTACTGGTGCTTCAAATGATATCCAACAAGCAACTCGTATCGCTAAGGACATGGTTACAACATATGGTATGTCTGATTTAGGTCCTGTTCAGTATAACAGCGGTAATTCAACTGTTTTCCTTGGTAGAGACTACAATTCTCCTGCTAATGCAAGTAGCCAAGTAGCTTATGAGATTGATATTGAAGTTAGAAAGATTATTGATTCTTGTCATGAGCATGCTAAGCAAATCATTAATGAACACAAGGATGATTTGATTAAGATTGCTGATGCACTTATTGCGAACGAAACAATTACTGCAGAAGAGATTAAGGATGTTCTTGATGGTAAATTGGTTGTTGTTGATAATCGTTTAGTTAAGAAAGAAAGTCTTGAAACAGAAACCAAGGTTGAAGCTATGGACTCAAACCCTGGGCTCGAATCTGAGGGCTCAAATCCTGGACTCGAATCTGAAACTAAGGTTGAGGCTACTGACATCGAATCTGAAGTTAAGGAAGAACCTGTAGTAACTGGACTCGAATCTAAGCCTAAAAAGACAACTAGAAGAAGAACAACAAAGAAGAAGACAGATGAATAGTATTGATAGTTTAATTCTTGGTATTAACAAGTTTATTGAGGATGATGTTCAATATAACTCATATGAATTTCTTGCTTGGTATTCTGATGTTGATGCTTTCCTTGAAAAAGAATATGGCAAGACGTCTTTAGCTTATAAAGAGTTTAAGGATATCAAGTTCGCTACTAACATGTATGAAGATGTTGACTGCACCATGGTTAACAAGAAGGCGTGTAAGGATGGACTTGTAGAGGCTAAAAGACTTTTAGAAAAATTGAAATAGGAGCTATGCTCCTTTTTCGTTTGGATATAACGGAATCGTTGCACTGTTGAGCTTACAATAATGGTATAATGCCATAAAAAGCAGGATAATTTTATGGTTAAATTAAATCCTTACAGGTATCGAAACGGAGATTTTTATAAATAATCGATTTTTGGGTTTTATTATTGAATAATTTTAAAGATAAGGGAGTTAGTACATGAAAAAAATAATAATTATTTCACTTTTGCTTAGTTTAATGGTGGGTTTAGTTGCTTGTGGCAAAAATGATGATGGAGATAAATCTATAACGAAAGAAGAACCGGTTGAGACTCATCATCCAGATGAACATCACTCAGATGATCATCATTAGTTTGGTTTGTGCTTTAACAACATAAGGTTTGTTTTATGATCAAGCCTTATGTTGTTTCTTAATTAATATTGTGTTTTATTTTTATCCAAGCATCATAGAATCAGATACAACACCTCCTGCTGTATCGAATTTATCTAATAAGTCTTTAACAGTTAGTTTTTCTTTTTCTTTACCTTCTGCCTCAAAAATGATTTTACCATCACACATCATGATAATCTTGTTTCCGTATTTAAGAGCATCTTTCATATTGTGAGTAACCATAAAAGTAGTTAGATTGTTTTCTTTGATTAGCTTATCGGTAATTTCAAGAACCTTATTAGCAGTCTTAGGATCTAGGGCTGCTGTATGCTCATCAAGTAGTAATAGTCTAGGCTTTTGCATAGTTGCCATAAGTAGGGTTAGGGCTTGTCTTTGACCACCTGACAACAGTCCTACTTTAGTTGTTAATCTATTTTCTAGGCCTAAATCTAATTGTTTTAATAGTTCTTTATATTCTTGTCTTTCTTTGTTTTCGATGCCAATCTTTAGGCCTCTTTTCTTGCCTCTTCTTTTGGCAAGAGCCATGTTTTCTTCTATCCACATAGTGGCAGCCGTACCAGTCATTGGATCTTGGAAGACTCTGCCAATATATTTGGCTCTTTGGAAGTCTTTTAGTTTTGTTATGTCATGTTCATCAATCATAATTTTTCCATCATCTATTGGCCAAATGCCTGCAATCGCATTAAGTAATGTAGACTTACCAGCACCATTAGAACCGATAACAGTCACAAAATCACCATCATTAAGTGTAAGTGAAACACCATTAAGTGCTTTCTTTTCATTTATAGTATTAGGGTTGAATGTTTTATAGATATTTTCAACTTTTAACATGATTTTGTTCCTTTCTTTAAATTAGGAATAGCTAAGAAGATAGCTACTACAATGGCTGTTAACATTTTAAGATCATCGGTTGATAGACCAAGTTTTAAGACAAATTGGATTACTAGGTAATAGATGATGGCACCTAGTACACAGGCAAATAGTTTTAGGGCAAAATTCTTAAATACCTTATCAAATATTTGTTCACCAATAATAACAGCTGCCAAGCCAATAACGATAGCACCTCTTCCCATGTTGATGTCCGCAAAGCCTTGGTATTGAGATAATAGGGCACCTGTTAGGGCAACTAAGCTGTTAGAGATTACAAGGCCAATTACCTTTGTTTTGTCAGTATTGATACCTTGCGATCTTGCCATGAATTGGTTGGCTCCTGTGGCTCTTATAGAGCATCCAAGTTCTGTGCCAAAGAACCAATATAGAATAGCTATTACTATGGCAACAAATAGAATTACCACAATAATAGGGTTTCTTAATGATAATTCTCTAACGTATCTTGATGATACTATTAAGTTATATTTATCAACACTGATTGGCAAGTTTGATTTAGAGAATGATGTAGTACCAAAGCCCATAATATGTAGGTTGATAGAATATAGGGCTAATTGTGTCAAAATACCTGCAAGGATTGCGGGTATTTTGAGTTTAGTGATTAGGATACCTGTTATAAGTCCTGCAAGCATGCCAGCAAGAATTGAACAGATAAGGGCTAGCCACATAGGACAACCATTTACTAAGAGGATTACGCATGTTGCACCACCTGTGCATAATGATCCATCTACGGTAAGGTCTGCAATATCTAATATTTTATAAGTGACATAAATGCCAATGGCCATTATGCCCCAGATAAGTCCTTGGGCAATGGCGCTTGGCATTGAGTTAATTAATCCTAGTAGCATAATTATTCTTCGATTGCTACGTAGTCTTCGGGAATAGTGATTCCTAATTTTTCAGCATTAGTCTTATTGAACTTCTTAACAAATTGAGGTGCAGATTCAATTTCCATTGTAGAAATATCAGCTCCATTTAATAGAATATCAGCTGCCATTTCACCAGTCTTGAAACCAATGTCGTAGTAAGAGATAGTAAGAGTAGCAACACCACATCCTGTACAAACGCCTTCTTCACCCGTGAATACTGGAATACCAGCTGGAAGTACAACGTTGGCAATAGCTTGAGTATTAGCTGCTGCTGTATTATCGGTTGGAATGTAGATTACATCAACCTTATCGTTTACTGCTTTTTCAGTTACGGCTGTAATATCATTTGAATCATTGAATACGTAGTTAACAGTTTCAATTCCATCTTCTTTTAAGAATTCAGAAATCTTATCGACTTGGTATTGTGAATTAGCTTCTGCTGAACAGAACAAGATACCAACTTTTTTAGCATCTGGGAATAGTTCTTTAATCATGCTTGCTTGTTCATCAAGTGGAGCTAAGTCGGTAGTACCAGAAACATTCTTAGGTACACTACCACCTAATACTACATCGTATACAGTGATAGATGTTCCAAGTACTGGGATTGTATCAGTTGCAGCACTAGCAGCTTGCAAAGCTGGAGTAGCATTAGCCATGATTAAATCAACACCATCGGCAACAAAGTTACCTACTATTGTAGAACAGTTTGCACTTTCACCGCTTGCATTTTGAACATCAACGTCTGTGATACCGTTTTCCTTTAATGCATCTACAAAGCCTTGAGTAGCTGCATCAAGCGCAGGGTGTTGTGTTGTTTGGACTACGCCGACCTTGATAGGATTCGAGCCCATGTTCGAGCCCGTAGGATTCGAGCCCTGATTTGAGCCCAGGTTCGAGTCCGAATTACATGCACATAGTGCAAATAGACAAATAGTAGCTAATAGAATTGTTAATAATTTTTTCATATGTTTTCTCCCTTCATCAATTAGCTTGAGGGACAAAAAAATCGTCCCCAATAAGGACGACTTATAATCGTGTTACCACCTTAATTTATTATTCTATTACTAGAATAACCTCATAAACCTCCAACAAGGTCCTAAGCTATAACGGGCTTTCCCGTAGTTTCCTAGCTCCATAAAGTTTTCTTTTACCCCCACATAATCGTTTGCACCTACCACGATCTCTCTATAATGCCAAAGTAGAATACTTGTTTACTTCAACGCAATTTCATTCTAAAACTTGGGTTGACTTAATGTCAATAATATACTTAGAAAAGTTTTCATTTTTTTGAAAATATTTTCAAAATAAAAGAACATACTTTCGATTAACCTTATGTTTTATTTAGCAATCTCATCTAAACTGATTTCTTTTATCCTTCATGGCTTATAATCACCATTCATCATCAGGGTTATATACTTGGCCCTTTTCCCAGTCCTCGTTCTTATCAATTGAGAGAATATTATCTACATATCCAGGAATACTTGATAGAAATAATGTTTCTTCAATATTTTTCCAATCATCTTCAGAGATTAAAACCGCATTATTGCCTTTGTCGTTAACAATTGTGATTGGATTAAAACCAACATTAACATCGCTTACAAGTTTGTTTAATTGGCTACGTGCTTTTGTGATATTTATTGTTATCATATTGGTTCCTTTTACACTTATATAGGCTGTTTTGATGTGTTACTGATTAAAAAAGCTACAATTTAGTTTATAGTCTTATTTCTTTTTATAGATTTTAATGTTGTCACCAATGTATTGGATGGTTACAAATAGCAAGATACAAGATAAGAATACAACAATGAAGTTGTGACTACTAGACATTAGAGCAAATGCTTGTAGCATTTGTACAATTATCGTAATGATACCTAGGATTATTGCGATTAATGATTTCTTTTGTTTAGCTAGAAGTCCAATGATTCCTAATAGAATAAGTAGTCCATCAACACCAAATAATAGTCCTTTACCAAGTGGTGTTAAGGCGTTTAATAGTTCTTTTTCTAATAAGAACATAAGTGATAATAAATGTAGTGTACCAAGTACAACTTCTAGAGTACTTGCGATTTTTAATGTTTTTTTAATGTCGTTCATAATTTCCTCCTTATGTCTAATCATTATATAATAATAGAATGAAAGAAATAAAAATAAGACATGAGGGAACATTACTTGAGTATTTGATTAATGATTTACATTATTCAAGGAATGTCGCAAAAAAGATTTTAAATAATAAAGTTGTTGTCAATGGAGTAGCTACAAGTAAGTTTGACTATAAACTTAATGTAGGTGATGCAATGGTTATTGGAGATAGTGTTAAGAAGAGTGACTTGGATATTATCTATGAGGATGATGACTTTGTTTGTATTAATAAGCCTGCTGGTTTGTTGAGCATTAGTAATGATAAGGAGAGGGAAAGAACCGCTTATCATTTGGTTAGAGAATATGTTAAGTCAATAGATAAACATAATATGATTTTCATATTACATCGACTAGATAAGGATACTAGTGGTGTTTTGGTTTTCTGTAAGAAACAAAAATTAAGAGATGAGTTACAGGAAAACTGGAATGATATAGTTTATAAAAGAGGCTATTATGCGCTTTGTGAGGGTGTGATTGATGATCCTAGTGGTCATATTGAGAATCATATTGCCTACAACAAATTTAATATGGGTTATGTGAGTGAAAGAGGCTCTTTGTGTATTACTGATTATAAGGTTATTAAACAAAATAAGGATAGTGCCTTGCTTGGAGTGGATATTAAGACGGGTAGAAAGAATCAAATTAGGGTTACTTTTAAGGATATTGGTCATCCAATTGTTGGTGATAAGAATTATGGCGGTAGAAAGGCTAAGAGATTATATCTTCATGCCTATGAATTGGCCTTTAGATATAAAAATAAAGATTATGTGTTTAAGAGCGATATGCCTTCTTTGTTTAGACAAAAAGAACTATAATTGAAGAGGTGAAGGAGTAAAAATATGATTATTCAAAGTAAACAAGTATGGGTTGCTGATCAATTCTTTCCTTTTCAATTAGAAATCGAAGATGGTAAGATCAAAGAAATGTATCCTTATGGTACAAAAGAGGTTGATAAGGATTATGGTGAATTAAGAATTGTTCCTGGTTTTATTGATATTCATTGTCATGGGGCTTATACATTTGATACAAATGATGCCAATCCTGAAGGATTAAGAAACTGGAGCGAGCATATTGTTGATGAGGGTGTTACTGCTTTCTTGGCTACTACTATTACTCAATCCGAGGAAGTTTTGACTAATGCGGTAAGAAATGTAGCTGATGTTATGGAAGAAGGATATAAGGGTGCTGAAATTTTAGGTATTCACTTTGAGGGCCCATATCTTGATATGAAGTATAAGGGTGCTCAACCTGAACAATATATTGTTAAACCAAGTGTTGAACAATTCAAGAGATATCAAGAGGCTGCAAGAGGTCATATTAAATATATTACTATGGCAACTGAGCAAGATGATGATTTTGCTTTGACTAGATATTGTAGTGAAAATGGTGTTGTAGTTTCTATTGGCCATAGTGCTGCTACATATGAACAGGCTGTTAACGCGTTTGCACATGGTGCTAAGTCAATGACTCATGTTTATAATGGTATGACTCCATTTAATCATCGTGCTAATGGTTTGGTTGGTGCTGCTTATAGACTAAGAACAATGTATGGTGAGATTATTTGTGATGGTAATCATTCTACTTATGCTGCATTGAATAATTTCTTTATGTCAAAGGGTCCTGATTATTCAATCATGATTTCTGATGCACTTATGGCTAAGGGTACTCCTGTTGGTTCTAAGCATATTTTTGGTGGTAATGAGATTGTTATTTATCCTGATGGTTCTGCTCATTTGGTTGAGGCTGGTAATTTGGCTGGTTCAACTTTAAATATCAATAAGGGTTTAAAAATTCTTGTTGAAAAGGCTATGGTTCCATTTAACTACGCTATTAATTCTTGTACTATTAATCCTGCAAGATGCTTAGGTGTTGATGATCGTAAGGGTTCTTTACAAGTGGGTAAGGATGCTGATATTGTTGTGTTAAATGATGATTATTCAGTAGTTCAAACTTATTGTAGGGGTGTAGCACAACTTTAGGTTATATAATAATAGGAGCGCTTTATGGTGCTTCTATTTTTTTAGAAAAGGGGAAAAGAAAATGTTCAAATTAATTAAGGCAACAAATTATGATGATATGTCAAGAAAAGCTGCTAATATCATCGCTAGTCAAATCACTTTAAAAGAAGATTCAGTTTTAGGTTTAGCTACAGGTTCTACACCTATTGGTACTTATAAGTTATTGATTGAAAAGTTCAATAATGGTGATATCGATTTCTCTAATATCAAGACAGTTAATCTAGATGAATATGTAGGACTTGATGGTGATAATGATCAAAGCTATAGATATTTCATGAATCATAACTTATTTGATCATGTAAATATCAATAAGGCTAATACAAATGTTCCAAATGGTAAGGAAGCTGATGCAGAAAAGGAATGTGAAAGATACCATGAAGTTATAAAGTCTATGGGTGGTGTTGATTTACAATTATTAGGTATTGGTAATAATGGCCACATTGGTTTCAATGAACCAGATGAAGTATTTTCTGCTAAGACTCATAAGGTTGAATTAACTGAAAGTACTATCAAGGCTAATAGTAGATTATTTGAAAATATCGAAGATGTTCCGCATTTTGCCTATACTATGGGTGTTGGCGAAATCATGGCTGCTAAGTCAGTATTGATTTTAGCTAGTGGTAAGGCTAAGGCTCCTATCATTAAGGAATTATTAACTGGTGAAGTTAAGCCAAGTGTTCCAGCTTCAATCTTGAAGTTCCATCCTAATTGCATTCTAATTGCTGATGAAGAAGCTTTAAGTGAACTATAATATAGTACAATAGATAAAGAGAGGTAATAAATATATGGGTTTATTTGGTGGTCTATTTAAGAAAAAAGATGAAATCGTTGCGTTAGCTGATGGTAAGGTAGTTGAAACTAAATCTGTTAGCGATCCAATGTTTGCGGAAGAAATGATGGGTAAGACTTTAGTATTCAATTATGATGCTGATACAGTTACTTTGCATTCTCCTGCTAGTGGTACTTTAACAGTATTGTTTCCTACAGGTCATGCGTTTGGTATTACTACTGATGATGGTGTTGAATTATTAGTTCACTGTGGTGTTGATACAGTTAGTGCAAATGGTGATGGTTTCAAGCTTTTGGATAAGAAACAAGGCGATAAGGTTAATGCTGGTGATCCAATTGTTGAAGTTGATGTTAAGAAGCTTAAGGAAAAATTTGATATGAGCACAATGCTTGTTATCACAAATCCTAATGGAAAGACTTTAGAATTTGTTGGTCCTTGTGATGTAAAACTTGGCCAATCAGTTATTAAATAGTTAATTGTTTGATAATTATGTGATAAATCTCCTGTAAAAGGGAGATTTTTTATTTATGAAAGCATTTTCATTTTCATATTGCAAAATTCATAAATGTGTATTTTAAGCTTAAATAAAGGACTTTTTAATGATTTATAAAAATTTTATGAAAGGCGCTTACATAATTATGGGATTTTCTCACATAATGTGTGATGTGGCATGTTATAATCGATGTGTACAAAATAAAAATCATTTTTTTATTGGGTATCTTCTAAATTAACGAGTGTTAATTTAGAAAGGGGAATTCATTTCAAAAAGAAAAGGAGGACTTGAGATGAAATTTTTACAAAAACTTGGTAAAGCCTTAATGTTACCAGTTGCATGTCTACCTATCTGTGGTATTTTGATGGGTCTAGGTTATGCATTATGTCCATCTACAATGCAAGGTGGTGACGTTGTTGGCTTCCTAGAAACTGTTGGTTTCTACCTAGTTAAAGCTGGTGGTGCTGTTATCGATAACATGGCTCTATTATTCGTTATCGGTGTTGGTGTTGGTATGGCTGAAGATAACGATGGTACTGCAGGTTTAGCTGCTTTAGTATCATGGTTAATGATTACTACATTACTAAGCACAGGTGCTGTTGCTAACTTAATCACTTTAGATGAAGTTTCTACAATTGCTTTCAACAAGATTGCTAACCCATTTATCGCTATTTTATCTGGTATTATTGGTTCATCTTGCTACAACAAGTTCAAGGGTACTAAGCTTCCTGATTGGCTTGCATTCTTCTCTGGTAAGAGATGCGTTGCTATCGTTGCTGCTTGTGTATCAATCTTAGTTTCAGTTGTATTATTGTTCGTATGGCCTGTATTCTTCAAGGGCCTAGTAGGTCTTGGTCAAGGTATTGCTAAGATGGATTATGTTGGTGCTGGTTTATATGCATTCTTCAACAGATTATTAATCCCTACTGGTTTACACCATGCATTAAATAACGTATTCTGGTTCGATACAATCGGTCTAGGTGACTTAGGTAACTTCTGGGCTGGTAAGACTTCTGCTGATGTTGCTTGGGATCTTGGTATTTACATGTCAGGTTTCTTCCCTTGTATGATGTTCGGTATTCCTGGTGCTGCTTTAGCTATTTACCAAACTGCAAAGCCTGGTAAGAAGTCTGTAGCTTTAGGTATCGTATTATCTGCTGCAATTTCTGCATTCGTTTGTGGTGTTACTGAACCATTCGAATTCGCATTCATGTTCTTATCACCAGTACTATACTTAATCTATGCTGCATTATATGGTATCTTCACTGTTATCACTTGCTACGTAGGTTTCAGAGCTGGTTTCTGCTTCTCTGCTGGTTTAACTGACTTAATCTTCTCAGCTTCATTACCTGCTGCTGCTAAGACTTGGACAATTATTCCTCTAGGTATCGCTGCATTCGTAGTATTCTACGTAGTATTCAAGTTCGCTATCGTTAAGTGGGATCTAAAGACTCCAGGTAGAGAAGATGATGACCAAGAAGCTGAAAAGTCAGCAAAATTAGCTAACAATGACTTCACAGAAGTTGCTAAGATTATCCTTGAAGGTGTAGGCGGTAAGGAAAACGTTGAAACTGCTGGTAACTGTATCACAAGATTAAGATTAACAGTTAAGGATAACACTTTAGTTGATGAAAAGAAGATCAAGTCAGCTGGTGTATCTGGTGTTATGCGTCCAGGTAAGAACGATGTACAAGTTATCATTGGTATGCAAGTACAATTCGTTGCTGATGAATTCAAGAAGTTATTAAAATAATTAAATAACTAACTAATCATTAAATTAAGAGCTATAGAAATATAGCTCTTTTTTTCACATAAATTCACATGAAAAGTTCATTATAATACGTTTATCTTAGAAGTAAAATTAATTTTAGAAAAGAGGATATGATATGAAAAGTGTTATCGTTAATGGTTATCGTAGTTTTGCAAATGCTGAAAAACCTATGCCTGAAGCTGGTGGTAAGTGGGTTACTATTAAAGTAAAGAATTGTGCTATTTGTGGTTCTGATAATTCATTTTGGACAGGACTTGCTGGTGGAGATGATTTTACCTTAGGTCATGAATTCTCAGGTTATATCGAGGATCCAGGAGAATATGATTTTAAAAAGGGTGAAAAAGTCTGTGCTGCTGAATTCAATTCTTGTGGTGAATGTGAGTTCTGTAAGAATGGACAAGAACAATTATGTGCCCAAATGATGGCTGAAAACCCAGGTGTATCTGCTCCGGGTGCATATGGAGAATATGTAAGAGTTCGTGGTGACTATGTAATTAGAATGCCAGAAGATATGCCTATAATTTTAGGTTCAATTTGTGAACCAGTTGCAGTTTCTTTACACGGTGTTAAGTATTTAAATATTAAAAAAGGTGAAGATGTTCTAATTTCTGGTAATGGCCCAATTGGTATCTATGCAGCTTTATGTGCAAAATTATTAGGTGCTGGTAAGATAATTATGACTGGAAGAAGCGAATCAAGAGTAGCTTTCTGTAATAAGTTTGATTTTGTAGATAAGTGCTTAAGCGTAAAAGATCCTAATTATGAAAAGAAATTAAAGGAATTAATGCCTGTTGGTGGCTTTAAACATATTATCGACTGTGTTGGTGTAGATAATTATGATGAATTAATTTCTTTAGGAAGCAGTGGTGTAACTATTGTTGTATTGGGTATGCATGCTAATGAAGCAAAATTTTCAACTATTCCTTTATTCTTAAAAGAAGGTTCAATTAGAACTGGTTTATATTTCTCTTGGGAAGATTATAAACATGCTTTTGAATTGATTAAGAATAATCAAGATGCCTTCATGTCAACTATTACTTCAGTAATTCCTGCTGATGCTGAAGATGTTCAAAAAGCTTTTGAAAAGTTGTTTACATCTGGTTCAAATGACGAATGTAAGATTGTAATTGAACACAAAGATTAAAATATAAGGTATCGCGATTGCGATACCTTATTTAACTAATATAGATCCACCGATAAATTCTCTAATGATTGAATTATTAACGATTTGATCATCATCTTCAATCGAATCAATAAATCTTAAGAAAGATAACATTCTTTGAGCTTCCCCGTATTCTGGTTCATCTCTTGTAACTTCCTTAAATAAGCTTTCTGCATATTTTTTTAATACTGATAGTTCATAGATACAGTTTGAATTAAAGAAGACATCTGCTTGGTTTGTATTTGGGAAGATGTTCTTCTCTTCTCCTTCTCTTACCTTAGGCCATTCATTAAGTGCTTGTTTAATTGTTCTGCCTCTAAATTGATGGTCTCTTACGATTCTTCTAAGCATTCTAGCATCAGTGGTTGATATTTTATTATGAGAATCAATACCAACTGGAGTTAGAGGTGAGATATAAATCTTGTATTTATCTTTATCATCAATTCCTTGTGTAAGAATTGGATTTAGAGTATGGATGCCTTCAATGACAATGACTTGATCTTTAGCTAATTTGGTTTTTCTTTTTCCAAATACCTTGGTGTTATTAATAAAGTCATAAGTTGGTAGGTCTACTTCTTTACCTGATAGTAAGTCTTTTAAGTTAGATAAGAACAAGTCTGTATCTACTGCTTTGATTGATTCTAAATCTAATTCACCATTCTCATCAACTGGTTTTTCATTTAGTTCTACAAAATAATCGTCAGTTCCTAAGTATAGTGTTTTTAGTCCTAATACTCTTAATTGAATAATTAATCTATTGGCAAAAGTTGTCTTACCGCTACTACTAGGACCACATATTAAGACTACATGGGCTTTTCTTTTGTTTATTTCATCAGCAATTTGAGCAATTCTTTTTTCATGTAGAGCTTCTTGCATAAGGAAGATATCCTTAGTCTCGTTATTAATTATCTTCTTATTTAAGTCACTACAATAATTAATACCCATTAGTTTACCCCAATGAGTTGCTTCCTTGAATGCTTCATACAACAATACTTGGTCACTATATTCAGGAATTGATAGTGGATCACTAGGGTGCGGATATCTTAAAAGTACTGCATTCTTATAATATCTAAGTTCAAATAGGCTTAAGAATGAAGTTGATGGTACCATTAGACCGTAGAAAATATCAATTTCATCATCTAATGAATATATTTCAACATCACCTATATTAGTAATTGATGATAGTAAATCATATGTATCTTGTAGCTTATGAGTCTTAGCTAATTCCATTGCCTTTTCCTTAGACATATATTCTTTTTTAATAGGAAGATCTAGGGCAACAAGCTGGCGCATTCTATTTTCAATATCTGCTACTTGTTTCTCATTTACATCAACTTTAATATCTGTATATAAGCCTTTATTTAAAGAATTATTAATAGATACTTTAACATGTTTACCCAAGACATCGTGGACTGCCTTTATATATAGTAGTACTAGACTATTTTGGTAGATTAGCCAAGTAGCTTGGTTTTTAATGTCTAATAGTTCAACCTTTGAATCGTGATTAAGTTTATGGCTTAATGCACGATACATATTATCAACTTTACATGCATAAACAGGATATGTTAATTTACTTCTATAGTTAGGTAGAAGTTCTAGCATACTTGTATTTTCATTGACACTTACTGTATCAAGGATTTCTTTTCCGTAATAAATTTCGATTTTAATCATCTTCGTACCTCTTTATTATTTTAGCAAATAAGATATAATATTGAATATCCATTGGGGAGTAGCTATGGCTTGTCCATCTATTGTCGTCAAATCGTTGAGGTATTCAGCCGGCAATAGACAACATATAAATAGTTGATGCAAGACCTTTGGTAGATGTTAAGGTCTACTGAAGGCCTTATTTTTTAGGAGGAAATATGAATTTTTATCAGAATAGTTGCGATGAAGTTATCAAAGAACTTAAGACTACTAAAGATGGTTTAAGTGTTCAAGAAGCTAATAGGCGTCTAAGTGAAAATGGTAAGAACAAACTACAAGAAAAAGAGGGTGATCCACTTTGGAAGAAGTTCTTAGCACAATTAAATGATCCAATGATTATCATTTTGATTGTTGCGGCTGTTATCTCAGCTTTCACATCTGCTTATGAGGCTAAGATGGATGGCACGACTTTCTTTCCAACTGATACTTTGATTATTATGATTGTTGTTTTAATCAATGCGATTCTTGGTGTTTTACAAGAATCAAAGGCTGAAAAGGCTATTGATGCCCTACAAAAGATGTCTCAAGCTACATGTAAGGTGTTAAGAGATGGCAAGATTACACATATCAGTACTGAAGATGTAGTTGTTGGTGATGTGATGGTGCTAGAAGCAGGTGATGCGATTCCTGCAGATGGTCGTTTGATTGAAAGTGCTACTTTAACAGTTGAAGAATCTTCTTTGACAGGTGAAAGTATTCCAATTAAAAAGATTATTGATACTTTAAATTTAACTGAAACTAAGGTTGCCTTAGGTGATAGAAGTAATATGGTTTATACAGGTAGTAGTATTGTCTATGGTCGTGGTAAGGCTATTGTTACTGCTACTGGTATGGATACTGAAATTGGTAAGATTGCTGATGCGATTGCCAATGCGAGTGAGACAAAGACTCCTTTACAAATTAAGTTAGCTGAATTATCTAAGATTTTAACTAAGTTAGTGCTTGGCATTTGTGTCTTTATCTTCGCTTTCTCTTTGTTTATGCATAGAGAAATCTTGGCAAGTGGTGATACTGTGGCAATTTTCTCTGAAGTAATCAATGTCTTTATGGTTGCGGTATCTTTAGCTGTTGCGGCAATTCCAGAAGGTCTTGCAGCTGTAGTTACTATTGTATTGTCAATCGGTGTAACTAAGATGAGTGAAAAGAATGCCATTATTAGAAAACTAACTGCAGTTGAAACATTGGGTTGTGCTCAAATTATTTGTTCTGATAAGACTGGTACTTTAACTCAAAACAAGATGACTGTTGTTGAACATTTTGGCGATGAAAAATGGCTTGCAGAGGGTATGAGTTTATGTAATGATGCAAGTGTTAATGATGATAACGAAGTAATTGGTGAACCTACTGAGGCTGCACTAGTAGCTTATGGTTTGAAATTAGGTTTAAACCAAAATGAATTATTAGAGAAGTTACCAAGAATTAGTGAAGTTCCTTTTGATTCATCTAGAAAGATGATGTCTACTATTCATAAATCAGAAAAAGGTTTCTTACAATTTACTAAGGGTGCTCCCGATGTATTACTAGAGAGATGTGATCGTATCTTAGTTGACGGTAAGGTTGTAAAGCTAGATGCTAAGATGAAGGAAGAAGTTAAGAAGGCTAATAAGCAAATGGCTCATAAGGCTCTAAGAGTCTTAGCTCTTGCTTATGTTGAGCATGATGATATGCCAAAAGAAGTTTCTTCTATTGCGATTGAAAAGGATATGATCTTTGTTGGTTTAACTGGTATGATTGACCCAGTTCGTCCAGAAGTTATTCCTGCTATTAAAGAGGCTAAAAAAGCTGGTACAATTCCAGTTATGATTACAGGTGACCACTTGGATACAGCTGTAGCTATTGCGAAACAAATTGGTATTTGTGATGATGAATCTGAAGCTATTACAGGTCTAGAACTAGACGGCTTAAGTGAAGAAGAATTCGATCAAAGAGTAAGTAGCTTACGTGTATATGCAAGAGTACAACCTGAACATAAGACTCGTATTGTTAAGGCTTGGCAAAAACAAGGCAAGGTTGTTTCAATGAGTGGTGATGGTGTTAATGATGCACCTAGTATTAAGAATGCTGATATCGGTGTAGGTATGGGTATTACTGGTACTGATGTTACAAAAAATGTTGCTGATATGGTATTGGCTGATGATAACTTTGCGACAATCGTTTCTGCAATTGAAGAGGGTAGAAGAATCTATGACAATATCAGAAAGGCTATTCAATTCTTACTTGGTAGTAATTTAGCTGAAGTATTGAGTATCTTTATTGCGACTTTATTGTCGTTTACAATTCTAAGAGCTCCACACTTGTTGTTTATCAATCTTGTTACTGACTGTTTCCCAGCCCTAGCATTAGGTGTTGAAGAGGCTGAAAAGGACATTATGGATAGAAGTCCTCGTAGTAAACAAGATGGTATTTTTGCGGGTGGTTTAGGTATCGATGCCTTATATCAAGGTGCCTTAGTTACTGTCTTAACTCTAGCTGCTTTCTTTATTGGCGAAAGATTAGAAACTGGTTATTGGGCATTTATGCATATAACTGATTGTGAAGAAGGTATTACAATGGCTTTCTTGACTATGAGTATGTGTGAAATTTTCCATTCATTTAATATGAGAAGCCAAAGAGGTTCTGTTATTAAGATGTCATTGAGTGGTAATCATAATAAGATGTTAACTCTTAGTATGCTTGCATCTTTGATTCTTACAACATGTGTAATTGAAATTCCTTTCTTGGCTAATGCGTTTGGCTTTACTCCTATTGGTGTAGAAGAATATGCAATTTCTCTTGCCTTAGCTGTTTCAATTATTCCATTAGTTGAACTTATTAAGTATTTCCAAAGAAAAAAGGCTAAATAATGATAAAGAGCGAAATATTCGCTCTTTTTTGAAAAAAGTGTTGACCTTCTACTTAGTATAAGGAATAGACTTGGTTTGTAAATGGAGGTAAATGTGATGAACATTAAAGAAGTTGAAAAAATAACAGGCATTTCTAGCCAAAATATTCGTTTTTATGAGAAAGAAGGTTTGGTTAAACCACTTAGAGATGATAATAATGGATATCGCGTATATGATGAAAATGACATTAAAAGGTTAAAACTTATTAAGATGTTAAGAATGTTGGATATGCCTGTTGGTGATATCAAAGGCTTATTGGATGGTTCCGACTTGAATTCTTCTTTAGATAGACAAAAAGAATTGTTAGAGAAGAAGGTAGCTGATGCCATGTATGCGATTAAAGTGTGTGATGGTTTAAAAGATGAATATCAATTATTAAATGATATTGACGTAGATAAGTATCTAAATGAAATGGAAGAATCTAGTGATCATTATTTTAATACTTGGTTAAATGACTATAAATATGTTAAGGAATATCTACATAAAAGAGTCTTTACTTTTACACCAGATAGAGAAATAGTTGATAGATATGACTTTGCCAATGCCTTATACGACTATGGAAGAAGTATTGGCAAGGAAATAGAAATTACAAAAGAGGGCATGTATCCTGAATTTATTATGGATGGTGAAGAATATGAAGCATGCCGTAATTATACCTGTGTAAGAGGCATTCCTGTAGCGACTATTAAATGTACTAGAAAAGGTATGGAAGAATTGACTGGCCGTAAAAAGCTTATGGCAATATTCCGTATTTGTTTACCAAGTGTTATCTTCTTTATATTATTTATAAGATGGGAAGACTTAGATTTATTAAATCCTGCTGCTAGTATTTTTCTGATAGTAATGATGTTAATTGTATCTATTGCGATGTCGGTTTATAACTATCATATGTATTGGAATAGAGATTACAAGTATGAAGATAAAAAATAATGGCGCTGCCATTATTTTTTAGATGTTGTCTATCTTATGATTTATTTGAACTAATAATCTAAAGCTTAATAAGGCAACCAATGTTTCACTTATTGGGAATGACCACCATAAGGCATTTAAACCTTTTGTTAGTGAAAGAAGATATGCAAGTGGGATAAGAATTATTAATTGTCTTAATAATGATAAGAACAATGATTGTTTACTACCATCTAATGCCTGTAGGAAGGAACAAACTTGAATATTAATAGCTGAGCCAATAAATGATAATGAGCATATACGCATAGCTACAATGGCAATATCATGCATCTCTTGATCGGGATTAAACATTGATAGCAGGGTATTAGGGAATAATAAGAAGATTATCATTCCTATAATCATGATTACACATGATGATATAAGTGTTAGCTTGATGCATTCTCTGATTCTGTTCTTTAATCTAGCACCATAATTAAAGCTGATGATGGCAATAACGGCATTAGAAATACCATTGATGGCCATACATAAGAATTGATATAACTTGAAATATACACCAAAGGCTGTAGTGGCAGATGATGAATAGGCTGATAAGATTTTATTAATAAAAACAGTAGCGATTGACATGATAGAACTCATGCAGATAGCTGGTATGGCAATCTCATACATTTGTTTAAATAATTCTTTATCGAATTTAAAGTTTTTAAAAGATAAATTAACTTCTTTTACTTTATAAATAGTTAAGATAATACCAATAGCCATAGCAACCATTTGCCCAATTACAGTAGCGATGGCAGCACCCTTGATACCCATAGGTTCACCAATTAAGCCAAAGATTAAGATTGGATCTAGGATACAGTTAATAATAGCGCCTACTGCTTGGATATATAGATTATAGATGGCATTACCTGTTGCTTGCATGACTCTTTCAAACGCAATCTGAGTATTGATGCCAAAGCCAAAGATAGTGCATATTCTAAAGTAAATAGCACCTTGAGCTATTAATTCTGCATCACTTGTAAAAAACATCATGAATTTTTCCGCAAAGAATAGTCCTGCTACTAGAAACAATAATGAATGAATAGCTGACATTAATAGACCATGGCATAAAACTTGTTGAGCCTTTTCTTTATTGTTTTCACCTAGTGACCTAGCTAGTAGTGCTTGTATACTTAAGGCAGTTCCAACAGCTACGGCAACTAATATTTGTTGAATTGGGTAACATAAAGAAACAGCATCGAATGCTGTTTTAGAATAATGTGATACGAAGACACTATCTATTATGTTATATAGAGCACTGGCTACCATTGAGATTACAATTGGTAGGCTCATGTCAAATAAAAGTTTGTTCATAGGCATAGTTGCCATCTTGTTTGTGTTAGTCATACAAATCCCCTTTTCCTTAAAAGACACTTTGAGATTTCTTATGCTGGCACAAAGTGAGAAACTTTTGTTTCGGCCGTTCTATTTAAACAAATAATTATATAGATGTCAAATTATACTGCTTTAAGTGTTTATATAGTTCATTAACGGGCAAACCCATGATGGCATAATAGTCACCATCGATCCTATTAATAAACTTGCTACCTAATCCTTGAATAGCATAGGCTCCTGCCTTATCTAGAGGTTCTTTAGTTAAGACATAATCTTCTATTTCTTTATCGGTTAATTCATCGAAATAAACATCAGAAACTACCGCAAAAGTATCAACCTTGTCTTTAGTGTAGATACAAACACCAGTAATAACTTTATGCTTATTACCTGATAATTCTTTTAACATTTCCTTGGCGTGTTCAAAAGTCTTAGGCTTACCTAACACTTTATTATCGATGGTTACGATGGTATCAGATCCAATTACCAGCGCGTCTTGGTTGTTTATAAAAACCGACTTCGCTTTACCATAGGCAAGTCTTTTGATTTCTTCTTCCAAGGGTTTACTTGAATCAATTGTTTCTTCAAAGTCAGAGACAATAATTTCAAAATCTTTGATTAGAGTACTTAATAATTCTTTTCTTCTAGGGGAACCACTAGCCAAGATTATTCTCATGTTTTAAATACCTCGTATATAAATGATTAAGACCTGTTGTTACCATATCAGGATCATAATATTCAATTTCTTTAATATCATTTACGATATCTTTACCATAACCACCACAGGCAATAATCTTGGGTGTAACCTTTAGTTCACCCTTTAATCCTGCAAATAGATAACGAAGTGAACCGATATAACCAAGATACAAACCAACATTCATCGCATCTTTTGTGTTATTGGCTAGAAAACTTGTTGTTCTTTGTGTCTTAAGTTCTGGTAATTTAGCTGCATTAGCATATAAAGATGCTGCCACCTTGCCATAGCCTGGAGCGATGATACAGTGTTTGAATTCACCATCAGCACTAACATGGCTGATTACAGTAGCTGTACCTAAAGATACGACAAATAATTCTGTCTTATATACATCATAGGCATAAGCACACATTACAAGTAGATCACTGCCTACTTCTTCTGGATGAGGAGTATCTACTTTGATACCTAGAGGTCTTAAAGGGTCAATAAAGATTGGTTCCTTATTTAAGATTCTTCTTACATCATTTAATAAAAGTTCGCTTGATGCAGGTACAACAGATGAGATGATACAGTCTTCTAGCATGTTTTCGCTTAGATTGTTTCTGTATAAGAAGTTTTTGATTAAAGCTCCATAATCATCTTGTTTTGACTCATATAGGCCATAAAATAATTTTTTGTCTTCATGGAAGATAGCTAGCTTAAGGCTAGTATTTCCTAAATCAATAGTTAATAACATTTCTATTTTTCCTTTATTATGCTATCTAATGATAACTTATTCTGTTAAATCTAACAAATAAAAAACGTAGTTATTATCAACTACGTTTAAGAAACAAAATGGTCCGGGCGAAGGGACTCGAACCCCCACGGTCACCCACTAGATCCTAAGTCTAGCGCGTCTGCCAATTTCGCCACGCCCGGATTGCTTATTAATGATATAGCAAATAATTTTAAAAAGCAAGGATTTATTATATAATTTTCCAAAGAACGAAAGAGTAGGGATAACGCGTTAAGTGCCTGTATACGGAACGTTGATATAGGACGAAGAGGAATCGCGGTGTTATCTCGCGTTCGCTGGAGGTTTTAGATGAAAAATAAACGTGTTGGTTCTTTAGTTATTTTAGCCTTAATGATTGGGCTAAATATTGTGTTATCACGCTTTGTATCTATTAAAGCAATGAATTTCAAAATTAGTTTTACATTCTTAACTATTGTTTTGAGTGCCTACTTTTATGGATACTATGGTGCGATTATGGTAGCTTTATTTGGTGACCTACTTGGAGCCCTATTATTCCCAATTGGTCCTTATAATCCACTATTAACTTTAACTAGTATTATGTGTGCTGTTGTTTATGCTTATTTTTTCTATAAGAAAGATTTAAGTAATAAGAATATTATTTTAGCTTGTTTGATTAATCGTTTCATTATTAGCTTATTTATAAACACAACGATTATTTCACTTATGTATAACTTGTCATTCAAGGCAACTTTCATAACTCGTATTTATTCTTCAACAGTTATGTTTGTAGTAGAGGTACTAGCTTTGTGCTTCTTAAGGAAGTATATGAAGTATGTTGAAAACAGACGCAATTAGTTATCTTGAATCAAAAAAAGGTAATGGGAATTATTTAAAGGAAGTAATGCCTTATTTTGATAATGTTCAAGATAAGCTAAAAATCATCCATGTAGCCGGTTCTAATGGTAAGGGATCAGTATGTGCGATGTTGTCTTCCATTTTAAAAGAGGCTAACTACAAAGTTGGTACTTTCATTTCACCCCATTTGATTGAATATAATGAGCGTTTTTTAATTAATGGAAAATGTATAAGTGATACTGATCTTGTTAGGCTAACGGAAAAAGTTAAAAAAGTTAGTGAAGATACAGGTTACAATTTAACTTTCTTTGAGATATTAACCTGTATTGCCTTTCTATATTTCTATGAACAAAAGTGTGATGTAGTAGTGCTTGAGGTTGGCTTAGGTGGTCGATTAGATGCGACTAATGTGATTAATAATAGCGTCCTTTCTATTATTACTAATATTGGTTTGGAACATACTGAAATACTTGGAGATACACTAGAAAAGATTGCACTTGAAAAGGCCGGTATCATTAAAGAAAATGGTGATGTTTTGGTATATGGCCCCGAGTGTGTGATACCTGTTTATAAGACTGTATGTAAAGAAAAAAATGCAAGATTATATAAGTGTAACTTTAGTTTAGTAAACAGCGATATTGAACTTGGTTTAAATGGTAAGTATCAACACTTTAATGCCAGTATCGTAGTAGATGCGATTAATATCTTAAATGATAAGGGTTTTAATATAGATAATGATGCGCTTAAACTGGGTTTAAAGAAGGCTGAATGGATTGCTAGAATGTATGTATTATCTAAAAAGCCTATATTCATGATTGATGGAGCTCATAATGTCCAATGTATTAAGGCTTTAACTGATAGCTTAAATGGCAAATATGCTTTTGTGATAGGCATCTTAAAAGATAAAGACTATAAAGAGATGATTGATTTATTGTGTCCCTATGCATCTGAATTTGTTTGTATAAAACCTGATAGTATTCGTGCTATAGAACCTAATATCTTAAAAGAATATATTGATGAAAAGGGTATTAAGTGTCGTGTTTTTGATGATGTCTATTCAGGAATCGAATATGCATCTGATAAGGATACTGTGGTCTGCGGCTCTTTATATTTAAGTGGTGAAGTGCTTATGGCTTATAAGAAGTTATTAAGGAAAAGATGTAAAGAGAAGCTTAATAGCTTAAGTAGAGATGAAGTTGTCTATAAGTCTAAAGTTATAGTTGACAAGATCAAGAATAGTTCAGAGTTTAAGAAAGCTAAGAATGTCATGATTTATAAGGCTTTTGGAAGTGAAGTAGATTTAAGTGAACTTGAAAAAGAAGATAAGGTCTTTAGTTATCCAGTATGCTTAAGCGACAATGAGATGAAGGCTGTTGTTCCTCTTGATGGCTTTTATCTAAATAAATATGACATACAAGAACCTATTGGTGTAGATACTAATGATATCGACTTAGTTATTTGTCCAATTTTGGGCTTTGATTCTAATTTGTATCGTATAGGATATGGAAAAGGCTACTATGACCGTTTCTTAGAAAAGGTTGATTGTCCTGTAATTGGCGTGGCATATGAGAATTGCAAGGTAGAAAAGGTGCCAAAGGGTTGTTTTGATAAAAAGCTTGATATTATCTATAGTGAAGAAAATATCTATTAGGGATATAATTAATAGATAATACGGAGGGGCTTTTTGATGAAGGTCGTTATTGTAGGTTGTGGTAAGGTTGGCAAGACCATCGCCGAAGAATTGGTAAAAGAAAATCACGATATTATCTTGATTGATGAGAATGCTGAACTTGTTGAGAATGTTTCTAATTCTCTTGATGTCATTGGAGTGATTGGCAATGGTGCTAGTTTAAATATTTTAAAGGAAGCAGGTATTGAGACGGCAGATGTTTTGATTGCGGTAACCAGTGCCGATGAAATAAATATGCTATGTTGCCTATTCGCAAAGAAGGCAAATAAGGATTTAAAGACTATCGCAAGAGTTAGAAATCCAATCTATAGTTCTGAATTAAGTTATATCAAGGATGAACTTGGTCTAACAATGACTATCAATCCCGAAATGATTACGGCTAGAGAAATTTCTCGTTTGATTAGATGGCCTAGTGCTTTAAAGGTTGATTCTTTTATTAGAGGTAAGGTTGAACTTATTTCTTTTGCGGTTAATGGTAATAAAAAGCTTGTTGATAAGAGTCTTGCTCAAATTAAGAAGACCTATAGTGAAGATATCTTGTTTGTAGGTATTGAAAGAAATAAGGAAGCTATTATCCCGAATGGTGAAACTATAATTTTAGATGGCGATAAGGTTTCTGTTTGTGCAACACCTGCAGTAGCTTCTAAGTTCTTGGACAAGATTGGCATTTATCAATCTCCTATTAAGAATTGTTTTATCGTGGGTGGTAGTGATATTGCCTTCTATTTAGCTTCTATCCTACATAAATCTAATATCGATGTGGCAATCATGGATATGGATCCAAAGAGATGCGATTATCTATCTATTAATCTTCCATATGCAAGTATTATTAATGGTTGTGCATCTGATGATAACGTTCTTATTGAAGAGGGATTACCAGAATGTGATTCTTTCTGTTCACTTACTGGTATTGATGAAGAAAATGTTATTTTATCTTTATATGCTAAGTCTAGTAGTAAGGCTAAGGTTATTACTAAGGTAAATCATATTAGCTATGAAGGTGTTTTAAATAATTTAGATGTTGGTGCCTTGGTTTCACCTAAGAATATTACAGCTAATAATATCATCGCCTATATCCGTGCTTTGGCTAATTCTGGTGAGAATGAAGTTGAGACTATGCATCGTATTTTAAATGGCAAGGCTGAGGCGCTTACTTTTGTGATTAGAGAGAAGACTAAGTCTATTGGAGTTACTCTAGAAGAACTTAAGACTAAAGATAATTTGTTGATTTGTTTGATTATTAGAGGTAATCAAATCATTGTGCCAAGTGGTAAAGATAAGATTGAAATTGGTGATACTGTTCTTGTGGTTACTACTCATCAAGGCTTTAATACAATCGAGGATATCGCGAAATAGTCATGAATAAGTCGTTTATTAGGCATTCACTAAGTTTGTGTGTAGGTATTGAGTCACTGTTTTTAATGTTGACTTCTTTAATTGCGCTTATTTATCATGAAAGAGGTTTTTTAGCATATTTCTTAACTGGTTTAATTGTTGGTCTTCCAGCTTTATATAGCATTTCTAAACGTCCAAAGAATAGTGTCTTTTTTGCGAAAGAAGGCTTTGTCCTTGTTGCTTTGTCTTGGATAGTTTTGAGTATGATTGGAGCCGTTCCATTGTTACTACTAGGTGAGGCTAGTAACTTTGTCGATGCTTTATTTGAAATAGTATCTGGTTTTACCACAACCGGTGCCACTATCATGAATGATGTGACTGCACTAACTCACGCAACCTTATTTTGGCGTTCGTTTACTCACTGGATTGGTGGTATGGGCATGCTGGTGTTTGCGCTTGCGATACTACCAGGAACTGAGGGAAGAGCTATGTATATCATGAAAGCCGAAGCTCCAGGGCCATCTGTTGGTAAACTTGTTTCTAAGCTGTCTAATACTGCTAAGATTTTATATGGCATCTATGCTGGTTTAACTCTTTTACAGATTGTTTCATTGTTGTTATGTAAGATGTCAATATTTGATTCGATAGTATTGTCTTTGGCTACTGCTGGTACTGGTGGTTTTGGTATCTTGAATGATTCCTTTGTGTCTTATTCAACTAGTGCCCAACTTGTTACCACTATCTTTATGATTATTTTTGGTGTTAACTTCAATGTTTATTATTATATCTTGATTAAAGATTTTAAAGCTGCTTATAAGTGTGAAGAAGTTCATTGGTATTTTGGGATTATTATCGTTTCAGTTTTGTTGATTGCGTTTAATATTACTTCTTATTTTGGTTCTTTCCTTGAAGCGCTTAAACATGCTTTCTTTAATGTTGGTTCTGTCATTACTACAACCGGTTTTGCCTCAAATGACTTTAATACCTGGCCAGAGTTTTCTAAGACCATCTTATTAATATTAATGTTTATAGGTGCTTGCGCTGGTTCTACTGGTGGTGGTATTAAGGTAAGCAGAATTGTGATTATGTTGAAGGATTTTAAGAATACTGTTGATCATTATGTTTTCCCAAGAAAAATTAAGCATGTTTTCTTTGAGGGCAAGGCTTTAAATAATGATTTGGTTTATTCAATCCGTTCTTATATTTCCATTTATTTTTTCTTATTCTTTATTTCTTTACTTTTGTTAAGTTTGAATGATTTGGATTTCGCAACTAATTTTTCAGCAGTAGCAGCTTGTTTCAATAATATCGGTCCTGCCTTTGGTTTGGCTGGCCCGATGTCAAATTATAATTGTTTTAATTATTTCTCTAAGATTGTGCTAATTTTTGATATGTTGGCAGGTCGTTTAGAGTTGATTCCGATTTTGATTTTATTTAGTCTTGCGAAAAATAGACGCAAACAAGTTAAGGCGATTGAAGATGAATAGAATATTATTGATTCCAAATCCTAATCTATGTGATTTAGATAAGGCTGTTAAAGATGTGACTTCATATTTTGAAGATTTTGAGGTTTTTATTGATCCTCTTGAAAAAGATATGGCTTATAAATGTCTTGATGAAAAGATGAATAATTTTGATGTTGTTGTCACCCTTGGCGGTGATGGTTCGATGCTTAAGGTGGTTGAGCTTGTTTATAAACATGGCCTTTGTATGTTTGGGATTAACTATGGTGGTCTTGGTTATTTAACATCTCTTAAGAAGAATGAATTGGATGTTTTAAGAAACAAGACTTATATTGAAGAGAGAAGTGTTTTAGAGGTTAGTATACCAACTCTAAACTATAAGCGTATCGCTTTAAATGATGCGGTTATTTTTAAGACCAATATCAATGTTCCAATTAAATTAAGTGTCGATGATGGAAGTGATACTTGTGAACATTTTGCGGATGGCTTGATTGTGGCTACTTCTACTGGTTCTACTGCTTATTCTTATTCGGCTGGGGGGCCGGTTATTAAAGAAGGAAAACTTATCTTGACACCAATTTCTCCAGTACTTAGAAGAAGTACTTATAAGATTTATAATGATGATGTTTCTTTTAAGATTAATTCCATTAGAGATAATCGTGATAAGGCTTATATATCAATCGACGGTTCTGATCAAATAGAGATTGATAGGGATAATACGGTGTTTGTTAAGAAAGCACCTAAGTGTTTAAAGATTGTGAGATTTGAGTATGATTGAACGTAAAGAAATAACAATTGATTGTTTGCGTGATGAAAAAAGATATTTAACTGTATATGTGCCTGATAAAGAGGGCACATTTCCTGTTTTATATATGATGGATGGCCAGAATGTCTTTTTTGATGAGGATGCAACTTATGGCAAGTCATGGGGCATGTATGATTATCTTGTGAAAAATGATGTTGATTTGATTGTGGTAGCTATTGATTCAAGCCGTGGCAAGAATAATGAGAGATTATTTGAATATGCACCATATGATTTTGTGGATTATCAATATGGTTTGATTAAGGCTGAGGCTAAGAAATTTATTAAGTGGCTAGTAAGTGATCTTAAGTCTTATGTTGATGGTAAATATCCTGTTAAGTGTGATAGAGAACATACTTTTATTGGTGGTTCTAGTATGGGTGGCTTGGTTTCTTATTACGCTTTGATGGAACATAATGATATATTTAGATGTGCTGCTTGTTTGTCTCCTTCTTTGTGGGTTGCCAATGACAAGCTTGTTAGACTTACAAAGAGAGCTTCTATTAAAAATGATACTGTGATTTATTTGGATTATGGTTCTAAGGAAGCTGGTAATAATAAGTATGCTAAAAGAGCGAAGGAAAGCTTTTGGAATTGTATTGATGTTTTAAAGAGTAGACCAATTAACTTAAATGTTCACGTTATTCAAGGTGGTGAACATAATGAGACTAGTTGGGAAAAAAGAGTTCCTATTTTTGTTGAGATGTTTTTAAAGGGGTAGATAAATGAAAAATTTTGTGTTTATTTCGCCTAATTTTCCAAGTAATTATTATCATTTTTGTCGTGAATTAAAGAATAATGGCTTAAGAGTTTTGGGCATTGGTGATAGTAGTTATGAAATGTTAAGTCCTGAGCTTAAGGCTTCTTTGGATGAATATTATAAGGTTGATTCGTTAGAGAATTACGATAGTGTTTTTAAGGCGGTAGCGTTTTTCTCTTTTAAATATGGCAAGATTGATTATTTAGAGTCTAATAATGAATATTGGCTTGAGCAAGATGCGATGCTTAGAGATGATTTTAATATCAATACTTCTTTTCATTATGACGATATGAAGTATGTGAAGTTCAAATCTAAGATGAAGGAAAAGTACGCTTTGGCTGGTATTCCTTGTGCTAGATATTATTTAGTAGAAACATATGAAGGGTGTTTGGATTTTATTAATTGGGTAGGTTATCCGGTTATTGCCAAGCCAGATAATGGTGTTGGTGCTTGTGGTACTTATAAGATTAATAATGAAACTGATTTAAAGAATTTCATGGAAACAAAGGGTGATACTTTGTATATCATGGAAGAATATATTGATGGAACGATTGTATCTTATGATGCGATTGTTGATTCACATGGTGATCCAATGTTTGAAACAGGTAATGTGACAACTTTTTCTTTATTAGAGGTTGTGAATAATTTGAGTGATTCGGCCTTTTATATTAGAAAAGAACTTCCTGATATTGTTAGGGAAAAGGGTAGAGCTGTTGTTAGGACTTTTGGTGTTAAGTCACGTTTTGTGCACTTTGAGTTCTTTTGTTTAAATAAGGATCAATATTTGGGTAAGAAGGATGATATTGTAGCACTAGAGGTTAATATGCGTCCTAGTGGTGGTGTTTCTCCTGTAATGATGAATTACGCAAATGGAGTTGATGTTTATAAGATTTGGGCTGATATGATTGCCTTTGATAAGTTGACTCATGAGTATGATAGTCCACATCATTATTGTGCTTTTGTGGGTAGAAGAGATGGACTTAAGCATAAATTTACAATTGATGCTTTGAGAAAGAAGTATCCAGGTAAGATAGTTCTAGATGAGAGAGTAGAAAAAGCTCTTTCTGGGGCTATGGGTGACTATATGTTTTTAGCGACCCTAGATAGCGAAGAAGAGCTTAATAAATATTTAAGTGATGCGCTTAAGTTAGTCTAGAAGATATGGCAGGAAGTATTTGATTTGTTTGTGCCACCAATACCAATCGTGGCTGACATCGCTTCCCCAATAATCAAACCAGGCGTTAATACCTTTAGTGTTAAATAAATATTCTAGATATTTATAAGTTGGTATACCCATGTCTTCATAAGGACCCTGTCCTATACAAAAGATTATTTTCTTTTGGTTATAAGTATTTATATATGGGTGATTATTTGGCATATTTGGTAAGAAGACTTCAGGTGAGTTGTTATAGAGGTTACCATCTGAATAGTCACCATAAAAGTATCTTGAATTAAAGACGCCTGACAAAGCTAATAGTCCTGAAAACAAATCAGGTCTTCTTAAGAAACAAATAGTAGCATGATTAGCTCCTAAGGAACAACCAAAGGTTAATGGTAGTTTCTTAGATGGAGCTTTTTTGTTTATGATAGGAAGTACTTCGTTGATAATGAAGTTAAAGTATTGTTCCTGTCTGTTACTTTTCCATTGTTTATCACCATCTGATGACCAAGTTTCTTCATCAATTGAGTCAACGACAAATACTTGAATCTTTTCGTTATTGATATAGTCAGCAATTTCATCAATTAAGCCAAAACTTTCATAATTGTCAGCTTTTGAGTTTTGAGTTGGGAAGGCTAGAATGGGTTGGCCATTAGAGCCGTATATGTTTATGTTAATGTCTTTATCTAATATATATGAATGGTATTGAATTGTGTTGATGTGCATAAAAATCTCCTTGGCGCGCCCAACAGGAATTGAACCTGCAGCCTTTTGAATCGGAGTCAAACGCTCTATCCGTTGAGCTATGGGCGCATTATTTACCAGTTGAACCAAAACCTCCGTGACGACTTTCACTAATTTCTTCTTCAGAAGCTGTATAGAACTTAAGGAAGATGCCTTGAACGAAGCGTTCACCTTTGTTGATGATGATGTCGTGATCTCCCATATTAATGATAGAGATAATGATATGACCTTGGTTGTTGGCGTAGTAGTAGTCGCTATCAATAATTCCTACAGTGTTTGATAGAAACATCTGGTGTTTGATGCCAAATGATGATCTTGGGTAAATGTTTAAGACATAGCCTTCTTCCATTTGACAACGAATGCCTGTAGGTATTTTGATGTTTTGACCTGGTTTTAATGTAATGTTAAAGGGACATACAAAGTCATAACCAGCTGAGCCTGTTGTGGCTCTTTTTGGTAGAATGATATCTTCATATATAGTGTTATCATTATTGTTTGTATCTTTGTTGAATTGGTCGATACTGACCTTTTGAAATTTTCCTATTTGCATGTATAAATTATAATATGGAAAATATGAATGAGAATAAGGAAAGCGAAAATATCAAAAATAATTGAGTACCGTTTTAACTAACACAATATTTGATAATCATAAGTTGCCTATATCAGAGTAGATAGAATTTCTTTTGAATTTATTTTCTAATTCTTCAATTAACTTAACATCAAAGGTTAATAAAAATGCTAATACTACAACTAAGTTTTGGTTAAAGAAGTTATTTATACTACTTGAAGATTATCAAGACGATATAGTTCTAGATGGTAGTGTATATCTTGATGAAATGTTTTATAGCGTTATTTAATCAGAAATACAAACAAAGGATAATAAACTATACCGTGGCTTATCTAGAAACAAATGCTGTATTGGTGTAATTTGTTGTATCTTTTAATGAAGATCGTATAGCTTTAAATACTTCATCATGTGATAATCTTTCTTGATTGTTTTTTGTTTCAGTATCCGCTTCATCAAGCATATCTTCGATATGTGACTCTTTTACAAGTTTCATTCCCATTTCAATTCGTATTTCATGTTTTTTTGGATCTTCATTCGAATAAGAATATAAGTCAAAACCAATGATATCAAAACCTATTTTTTGATAAAAACAAATCGCATTTTCATTACAGGATTGTGTTTCCAATACAACCATTCTTGTATTTGTTTTTATTGCTTCTGCAAGAATCGTCTGTATCAATGCAGTTCCAACACCATTATTACGTGCAGTTTGCTCAAATATACAGATGTTACTGATTCTGAATCGGTTGTTCCATTGTTCAATGGCACCTTCAACAAATCCAATCAACTTTTCATCTTCAAATGCACCATAGGCAATGGGATTGTCCAACCACTCTCCGAAAAATTCATCTATAAAACTATGACTAACACATGTTTCAAAGGGAACATATTGTATTTTAAATCCTAATTTGTCTGGAACAATGTCATAATATCCATTGGTTTGATAACATACTGTAAATTCTTTTCCTGCATAATCATCTTTATTTAAACGTTTGATTATCATAATAATGATTCCTTCTATCAATTTAATGTCTCACTTCTAAATTCATTCTATCAATTTGAAGAAGTATTCTCAAACTCAATAAAAACTCAATAAAAACTACATGAAACATATTGTTTCTTGATTTAATCAGGGTCTTAGGGATATTCCCTAAATACTTGTCTTTGGTCGACCAAAGACATTACTTGTAATGATGATACAGTAGCTTGCTTTGTAGAAGGCAAAGCAAAGACTTCTTCTATAAAGACACTTAAATTCTTTAAAGATCACATTAAACCTAATAGTGTACTAAAGCATGATGGTGAGTGTCTCGTAACATATTAATCAAAGAACTAGACCTTAAAGAAGAATTATATAAAGCTACTACACCTAATAAAACTAAAGATGAAGATAATCCTTTAAGAAAGATTAATCATCACTGTGCTAATATTAGAGACTTTCTAGATGCACATCCTGGATTTAATAGAGATGAACTTCAAGACTATTTAAATCTGTATTCATTCAAATACAGTACCAAAGGAACCAATCTAGAAAAGACTGAAAAGATATTAGAATTATCCTTAAATTCCAACAAAACAATTACTTTTAGAGAATATTATTCAAAATAAGCTAGTAAACAAAGGGATTATTAGCACCACTGTGCAAATTAATACTTAAAAGGTTAAATATTAACGATATTTTCTCTTTTCATTGATATTTTTGTTTAGATGGTTTTAGGAGTGATATTGATAATGAAAATGTTATATTTTCTTATTGATATTCACTCTTTTGTTTATAATTTATGTTTTCAAACAGTATAATGAAGATGTAAATAGAAATAAAGACATTATTAAAACCTGATTATCATTATTTATTCGTGAATTCTTAATGATGTTTTCGTTTTAATGGATTATTGTTCCACAGGAATTTGTCTTGATTTCTATACTATTTGATGTAGCGTTTTAGTACTACTTGATTGGTTGGAATTGATTTCAAGTTGTTTAAACTAAACGCTTTTTTATCTAATAGAATATCAGCTATTTCAATAGGTGTTTTAAAGTTAAACATAGGACGTGGATAATTGTTAACCATTAAAGATATATGGTTAATATCTTCTACATCATAGTTTTTGAAGCTAATGCCTTTAGGTATCATTTCCCTAAAATGTTCATGATTCTTCTCGCACTTGCCTTTTTGATCTGATCTTCTAGCTTGACAATAATAAATAGAAATAAGTTTCTCTTCAGCTCTTTTATCTATCTCTATACTTAATGGATCTTTAAATTCACTACCGTTATCGGTAAGAACGGTATCAAATACCTTTGAGAATACAATGATGCCCATTTGTTCTTTAATACGATCAAATGTTTTAATTACTTCTTCAATGGTTTTTGATTCTAGCTTGAAATATAACTGTAGATTAGACTTATTGTGAAGTAAAGATAATATAACAGGTTCATCTACAGCTTTAATTCCCTCTATAGTATCCATTTGCCAGAAAGATAAGGTAGGGTCTTCTTGAAGGCGTTTGGTAAACGATTCATAATCTCTACCTTTTAGATAGTCATAATCACGTGTTACTTTTATGGTTTTCTTATTCTTTCTTGGTCTATATCTTACTTTGCGCTTTAAATCAATGTTCTTAACACTTAATAGGCCTTTATCGATATAGCGATATATGGTTGATGTAGATTTGTTTAAATTATATTCTTTAATGCCAACAGAAATAGAATGACCATTATTGACGGCTTGGCTAATGAAATAATCAAGCTCTTTTAATTCTATTGGTGATGTCCTACTTCCGTATTTAAAGTCACTTATATTTGATTGATATTCTTCTTGAGCTTTATTAGCCTTATAGTAATATTTGTTTAGATTACATTCCTTAAGAATAGGACAGCCATTACAAACATAAGGATAACGAACATTTCTTTTACATTCTGGTGATAATTGAAACTTATAGCACATATCATTGCATTTATGATAGGTACAGTGCTTACAGTATCCATTCTTACAATCGTTACATAAGTGCTGTACATTACATTCTTTAAATAGAGTACACATGTTATGTCTTTTTCTAGTTGACAAGTATCTATGATTATAGACTTCATATGATATGGTTCTAGGACTACAACCAACTTCATTGGCTATATCTTTAAGCTTCTTATCTTCATTTAAACACTCTTCAATCTTTAACCTATTATCTATAGTTAATCTTGAATACTTTGTATTATTATCACTCATAAAATTAAGCGAGTAAGCTGCCTTTGGTAGCTTAGAGCTTCTTTGGGGTTTTCCCCGTTGCTTGCAACGTATGGTCTTCCTTTAGTGATAAAATATC
>ERZ1026772.101-NODE-101-length-63846-cov-108.329608_pt1 | contig 63846 bp, 58 predicted proteins | sample MGYA00380124_ERZ1026772 | MGnify/ENA primary metagenome ERZ1026772 (study PRJEB33269, sample SAMEA4719760) | human gut metagenome | biome: human-associated habitat; feature: organic feature; material: feces | place: Cameroon | collected 2013-10 ...
GTACATTTTGTTTATTCACACATGTAACCGATTACGTGTGCAAAGATACGAGGAATTGGCAAGTTCTTAGATAACTCTGTCACAAAAAGTTTTATTATCTGATTATCAGTGCTTTAATATGATATAAACCCATATCAAAACCACCGATTATATATTTTCGCAAAAATATTGTATATAATTTAAGGCAAAAATTGTATGTTTTAGAGCATAAAAAAGAGAGAAGCAATCTCTCGCCTCTCTCCTTTTTAATCATTTATTCATCAGATATGATGAAAATGCCATAATATCCCCAATCCATATAACAATGGTGAAAACAGCTATCCATACAAACGTCCATCTTGGCATCTTCTTATACATCTTAGAACAGATAAGGTGGATGAACGCACCAGTGATAAACACCGTAAAGATTACAGTCACGGCAATCATAAAATTAATTTCTTGCATATTGCTTGTCGCTTATCCGTGTTGCGATAGGGCTTAGTTCTTATATTTCTTAAGTCTTTTCTTGATAAACTCTCTAACATCCCATTTCTTGAAGAAATGAGAATGGTCACCAGCGTTTCCCACGCTCTCCAGCTCACCATCAGCGATAGCCCTTCTTAGGGTAGATTCACTGATATGCGCCTCCTTCTTCACCTGACCGGCAGTCATATAAGGATTCAGCATGTGCGGAATCTGCTCACAAAGATTATCCAAATCATCATCGCTCATTCCACAAGCCGTAATCTTCTCCCCATTCTTCTGTTGTTCTGCTGCCTTGAAGCAAGCATCGCTCAAAGCCTTCAATGCCCATCCCAGGGTATCATAATTCAGTACTTTCTTCATAATTCTCTAATTTTCTCTGTTTTTCTCCAAAAATCTCTATTATTCTCCTATTATCTCCAGCAATCTCTATCATGCGAAGAATTTTCTACCCATCTTCGTCTTATTGATAATCATATCAGAAAAGCCATAGAGATAAAATATACCTGTTACAATCATAACAGTATAGCAGGAATCAACCATATCATTGGTAGTGTACCAGCTCCATTCCACTATATGTGCAGCATTAATGCCGAAGAAATAGAAGAAAGGAATACGATACCACCAGCACAAAAAGAAAAATCTACTAGCCAGAATTGTCACCATCGGAAGAATATAAACCATAAAATAAATGAAGAGATAACATGGCAAATTTTCTTCGTGAGGAACAAACATTTCTTTGGGATGCTGAGAAAAGTCCCAGATACCATAAGCGTGGAAGAACATGAGGCTTATCGGCATATACTTGCAGTACCACCGGAAGAACTTTAAGATTCTTCTGGAATATCTGTTGCCATGCTTCATAAGCATACCCATCAGCTCAGTAACATCTACGTCCTTTATCAACCGTTGGACTTCGGCTTCTTGTTCTTGTGTCATAGAAAAACCTCCTTTTGTCTATAGTTAATTGTTCATACGTTCTTGATAAAATAATAATCTGTGGCAAAATTACAACGTTTTTGCTCAAATCAATTCATTTTGAGCAAAATTTTAAAGTTAAACTTTACTAATATAACAATCTGTAAGCAACAATCACAAATACATCATATATAAAATAAGGTGTAGCCCCATCAAGAGTTACACCTTATTATATTATATCCACTTGATGACTGTATCACCATGATAACCTTTCTTCCAAACGAACCAAGCATAGCTAACAGCACTGCCTCCTCCGTCCTTCATTCTCTGAAACTCTCCATTCTTGGCGCAAAGCACTCTTCGTGAGAATTGCAGCACATACTGAGGAGGGTGCTTGCTAAATAGCTCATCATACCTCTTTTGTCCTTCTAGAAAGGTAGTCTTCAAGAACATGATGCAAAGTCCATCATCAGGAAGAAGCTCCAAGCTGTGCTTAATGAAATCCAGGGCATACTTGTATGGCGGATTGGTGAGGATGCAAGTACAATCGTTCGGCAGTTCGGTAGTTTCCAAGAAATCTCTTACCTTCCCATAGCCTCTGTCCACAAGGTCGGTGGAGATTACTTCATGCCCGAAGTCCATCAGCCGGTCAGATAAGCACCCTGTACCACAAGCACACTCCCAAATCTTACGAGGAAGCTGTATAACTTTCACCAATTTATCAATGGCGATAGGGTCAGTAGCGTAAAAGTCATTACTCTCACGCTCCTTGTCCGTGTGGTTGGATGCTCCCAAAGTCACGAACATACTCTTTCTATTTCCTGTCCAATCCTTCATAGTTTATTCTCCCAACATTGAGTCTACCATGCCTTCAATGGCTTCATCTGTCATACTCTCCTTGATGGAGGTATCACCGCCAAGCGATTTCATCAACATGCCTATCCAAGGATTGTCACTATCCAGCGTGGATTGTATCTGCTCCTTGTATGCTTCGTGAAGTTCGCCCGATTTTTTGAACTCCAAAAGAACCGTGCGCAAGGCTTTCACCACGTAATTATCCATCAGCAATGGATTGTCCCTTGCCGATGATAGTTTGGTCAGAAGCACTGCCAGTGCTTCATGTAATAGTTTCTTCTTCATATTGTCTTGTTCTTTAATTTACAAAGTCGCGACTTGGAATATTACTCCCCAAACTTTGGCTCCTCATACACAAGACCATGCTTATCTACGTAAGCCTTGGCTTCTGGGTATGTATCAAACTCAACTGCGGTAGCATTCACCGATGGGAATACCTCAGCATTGTCACCTTCCTCTGTGAGAGGGAACACCATCTTGGTTTCTTCATGTACTACCTTATACTTCTTAGTTAACTTATTCATATCTTGTTTCCTTTCTTTTTATTGTTAAACTTATGATGCCTTATGCAGGTGTGATAGAGACTGTATAGCCCTTGCTCTGCAAATCCTGTACTGCTGCATCTGATGCTGAGGTGCGTGTGCCAGTTGCAGTAATTGTTTTATAGTATGTAAGGTCACTACTTGAGATACTTGCCTGGCAAGCTGCTTGGTCTTGAAGCATCTTATCTATGTTGCTAATAATAGGAGCACCTTCTATCGCTAATATCTTTGAAGAAGATGGTCGTGTTCCCCAAGTAAATTTTGCAAGTCTACTTAATGATGCTAATCTACATTGTGCAGGAATAGTGGCAAGGTCTCCATATAAGTCACTAAATATAATTTTGAACCTTTCTAATTTTGATAGTTTTTTTAAACTAGAAATATCTCCGACAATCTTTTTATTGCCACTTAATTCAAACTTATTCAGATTAGTTAAAGTACCTAGTGAAGCTATATTTCCTGAAAGTTGTGTGTTAAGCATACTAAAGGAAGACAATGCCGTAAGGTCTTTTAACGAAGAAATATCCCCATATAATTTAGAATTATTAGCAATTATTAAAGACAATGCCGTAAGGTCTTTTAACGAAGAAATATCCCCATAAGAACCAGATAATAATACCAACGATTTTAAGTCTTTAGAAAATTTCAAATCACCAATATCCACAGCAACATTCTGCAACCAATTAATATTATACTTTGGAATAACAGAAATTACATGCTCTCCAGTAGATGGAAATATCTCCATAGCTGAATTTACTGTTAGTTCAGCTCCGATGCTGTCATTACTACTCTTACTAGCACGAAAATATCCAGTTTCCATTTTAAGTGTTACTGGCTTATCTGCTGAACCATCAACACGAATATAGTCTCCGCCGTTACCAATACTTGTGAGATTTGATGTTACTTTTATCTCTCCAAGTTTCTTCAAAGAAGGGTTGTTAACTATCCCCGCTAATTTTGTTACTAAACAATTTCCCATAATTAAAATATTTTATATGTTATACTTATAATTACTATCCAAAAAATTAATTCTGTTCACAAGCCATCTTTTTACACGACCTATGGAATTGTAAAATCCCATAATATTTACTGGACCATGTTCATAAATGGTTGATGTTGGAGGAATACCCGTAATAGTCTTTGTTGCTTTAAAACTCCACTTATAGTAGATGCAGGTATCACCTTCATTGTAAGTTTTTTCGTTGACATAAGTATCATTTTTATTTGCCCAACGTACAATTTCCCAACCATCATTCAAATTACCAGCTCTATAAGATGGGGTTTCCTTGTAAATTGACAAATCTTCCTTTAAGTTGTCATATCCAATTCTGTTAAGCCAAGATTCCAACAAGCCTACAATATTATCTACTGTAAACACGCCAGCATCCCTTAACTCTTTGTACCTTTCTTTTATTTCTGTTTCATATAATTGTGAAAGATAATAGGTTGGTAAATCGGCTGTCAATCCAAGGATAGTCTGCTTGTCACTATTCTTTATAATGTAAGCACCAGTGGCAGCATTAAGACCAAATATAGAGTCTTCATCATAGATGTTTGGATTCCATTTTTGTCCATTAAGAGTGCCCCATATCCAGTTTTTGTTGAATCCGTCAGCATTATATGTAACTTGGCTCTGCAAGAAGTAATCAATAAAGAAAGGTACATTGAAGTATTTTTCAAATGTTTCTTTATTATTATTAGTCTTCAAGTCAGCCATTGCTCCTGATAGGCGAATAATGTAATCTTTTACTTTTTTACTTGATGAATCTGTATCCGAAAGTTCCTTTGGGTTGTCACCATCATATTTATTTCCATTAATGTCCAATAATGACTTTGGATTTCTGATTTCAAACTTAGTCCAATCAACAGCACCCCCAAACAAACTGGAAGAATTGATTTCTCCATCCAAGATTATATTCTCTGCCTTTTTCTTATCTACATTGTAAACCTCTCTACTCTTCTTCAAGTTCCAAGCATAAACTCCCATGACAGTTTCTTCCTTTGTAGATGAATTTACCCAAATGATTCTTATAGGGAATCCATCAGGGTGTGACTTGGAGCAATTATCGAAATCCTTTGAAATACTACCTGTTCCATTTTCAACACTATTATTTGTATTCAAATAATCCCAAGGTCTTCTTTCTCCATAAGGACGAGTCATATACATCTGCTCAATAAGATGATACCCAACTATACACTGACCTCTAAAAGCATCAATGTAGTACTTCTTTAGATGAAAGCCGTCTTGTGCAGGGAAATCACCAAACTTGATTTTTGATTCATCGTTAATGTCTATAGCCATATTCTTGACATAATATGACATAGATGAAGAACCTTGTGCATTCAATATTACTGGCTTGCGGAAATAGTTTCCATCCTTGTCATTATACTCGATTTCAGCTTCAATATCATCAGTCTTTGTTGTAGGTAACTTAGGGGCATAAAGTCTTACTTGTGCAGCAACTCTAGGGATAGGCAATTCAATATAGCTATCCTTGCTGAAATCAGACGGATTCTCCATCTTGATACCAGCAGACTTAAAAGCTTCATTAACCTCTTTGGCTGCATCATCTGACAAGTTGATGTGATTGGCAGAAATCTTATGTTCGTGACGAGTACCTTCTGAATCTCTATATCCGAGAATCTTATCTTCTGCATCTGTAGTAATCTCAGTTCTTCCCTCTGGGTCTTCAATATGAGAAAACTCTTCTGGTATGGTTTCAGACTTAGCATTATGAATATAGTGACTGCCATCAGGATTTGTTGCAGAAAGAATCTTTCCTTCTGCATCTTGCTCTACTGCAAGATATTCCTCGTTATCCTGCAAAGAGAAGACATCAAGGAGTTCTTTGAGATTGGTATCTATTGTACCTACCTTCTCCTGCAATGATGCAAGGTCTGACTGAAGCTGAGAGATAACTTGCTTCAAGGCATTGACTGCATGGATTTCACCAATGATTTCTCCGTCTCTTCTAAGACCAAGTACTACTTTATCGTCAGTAGTAACCCAAGCAGCAAAAAATTCCTCGTTCTGAATGACGTGATACATTTCATTGAGAGGATAATAAGGCTTACCAGTTGCTCTGTAGAAACCAAACAGAACCTTATTCTCTGAATCTACTACAGCCTTGATAAACTCTTCATTTGAGATTACCCTAAATGGAGTGTCTTGAATTTCACCAGCTTCATCCTTGATAGTTGTCTTATCTAAGATGCCGTTGATGGTATTAATTGACCCTAACAAGTCTGTTTTATCCTGCTGGCACTGAGTGATAATCTCCTGCAACTTGGTTCTGATAGGTGCAGGAATACCCTTGCCCCACTCAATGGAACCATCAAGCTGAATACCAAAAAGAAAACGGTCTTCTGCATCAACAATACAATGCAAGAACTCAGGAGACTCAATCTCCCTGAAAGGAGTCTTGATAGTCTTTCCCTCTTCATTCTTAATTTCTGTGTTTTCTGCCAACTTGTCAATCCGACTACCAGCATTATATGCGCCAAGGGCATTAGCCACAATAACCCACTTGTCTGTGTTGATGGCATACACCTTGCCATCGTCACGTTCCTCTGCTGGCGGATTGCCAACATTATCATCGGCAACACTTTGGAAAGTACTGCCGAACATAGTCACCTGATTGTCTCTGTAGTATGAAGTTTCACCATCATACTCACCTCTGAGCACAGGTAAGCTACCTATGATTGTTTGTATTTCTGCCATATCTATTTTTGTTTAATCTAACTCATGATTCATAATAATTCTACCAGTCTTACGGTCTTGAACGCATCCTGTAATTCTGCTACGGTCGCAAGTCGTGCCAATAACCTGCCCTGTCGAACGGTCGAAGGAAATGGATAGTACATTTCTCTTCAAATCTGTCTTAATGGTTTCTATCTGCTTATTGACAGCAGCAAACTCACGTTCAGCATTCTCTTCCATCTTGGCTGTTTGTGGAGTACCATCCCAATGAATACCTGCTAATAAATGCTCTTCGGCATCCAATATGGCAAAGATATACTCTTCGTTGACGATATACCTAAATGGGGTCTGTTGTACATTTCCATCAGCATCCTTGATAACCGACAATTCATTAAGAACAGACTGATATTCTTGCAGTTCCTCATCGAAGGTTTCATAAGCTACTACAGCCACATGGTCTTTGGCAGTGCTGTGTATTGCATTACCAATGTCTCCTTTTGTTATTTTTAATTTTTCAGCCATATTTACTTATATTTTTTAGTTCGCTTGAACGTTTAAAGTTACGCCATTCATGTAAATAGCACCACTCTTATACATGTAGTAGTCCTTGCCATTGATGGTGACAGAAGAAGTCTCCATCACGAAAGGAGCACCACCCATCGTGAAGTTATTGAGCTTCGGAAGCGTCTTAGGCACAAGGATGATGAAGTTAACATCGTCCTTTGCCGAAGTCTTTGCGTAAGTTCCACTAGCAGACAGACAAGGCGAAAGCTTATTGGCTGCAATAGCTATGTCTGTTTCCGTTGTACCGAAGCCGTAGTAGATAGGCAAAACCATTGTCACTTTACTCAATGCAGACTTTACGAGGTCGCCATGCTTTGCGGTGAGGATGATTTGCGTTTCTCCTTCCTTATTCACCTTGATAGTAACTGTATCTGCTTGCTTTACATCAATACTGACAAGAGAACCATCAACAGACAGAGCCAATGCTGTAGGCGTGATTGGCGAACCTTTGCGCTTGATAGAGTAAGTAGCTTTGATGCTTTGCTCACTACCAGTATACTCTAACAAAGACTTGTCTAAAGACAAAGACACCTCTAGCGGAAAGACCGTATTTTGCAGCTCTGTAAGGTTATCTGTAACAACCTTCTGGCTCATAACCTTATCTGTAGCCGTCCCAGTTTCTTGAACAACAGAAACTTTGTCAAACTTCTTGGCAAGTTCCGTGTTCATCGTTTCCTTGTCTGCTTTCTTGGCAAGTTCCGTGTTCATCGTTTCCTTATCAGCTTTCTTTGCTAAAGCCTCATCCACATCGGTCGTATTAGCCTTGCGATTGATGGCATCCGTAATCGCCTTCTGGCTCACAAGCATAGTTGTGCTAGCACCCAATTCCTGTGCAACGGAAATAAGACTCTGCACAGTCCAAGATTTACCGTCCTCGGTCAGCAGCACGTTGATGCCCTGTGCTACATCTTGATTCCCAAAGTTAGCATATTTTCCACCTTGCAGTGCAAAATAAAACATCTTTGCAGCCGTAGTATCAGGCACGGTGTCAGTAGTAGCCACCCCCATATAGGTAGCACCCTTGATGGTCTTAAAGTGTTCGATGATGTTGGTGATAAGCTCATCCCAGTAGCTATCCCTCTGAGCGTTCACGCACCAAGTTCCTCTGTCCGCATTCCAGTAATGCGCCCAACCATCAATAGCCACGTAGTCACCTTCCACGCCTCCCGAAGGAAACTTCTGGTTCACCTCGTAGATACTACCAAACTCCCCCTTGTAGTGAGGACTCGTTTTGTCTATATCATTAGCCATATCTTGTTAAATTTGTGATAATTGGTTATACTTCTCGCCCAGTTCACTCTCCTTCTTACTTATCAAGAAAATAGAGATGGCACGATAGATGAGATACTTCTTACACTCGTCAGTCAGGGCTAGGATGATTTCCTGGTCTTTCACCGTTTTCCCATCCTTTTCAAGCACATCCTCCACCTTTTGATAAGGAAGGTATGTGAATAGCTCCACTTCATGGTCATACACCTTGTTTGTAGGCATATCATGGTTAGCAGAATACCTTCCGGCAGTCCAGTACATCAGTACTCGCTTTCCTGTAGTAGGCGAAACGGTTATCATGCCCTTCGGCTTCTGCGGTGTCCCCCTAGTCCATCGAGAGGCTTGCATCTGAGCCTCCTTGCTTCCTGGGTCCATCAATGCCACCAACGAAGAAGACCAGCTTTTCAGCCTCAGCTCTACGAGCCTCAGCCAATCGTCTGGTATCACCAGGCTACCATGCCCATCGGTGTATTGCGTCTGAATGGCATCGTAATCTTGCTTACCGCTTTCATTCAGTGAAGCCACTACTCTTTGGGGCTGTAGCATCTGCGGTGGTGCTTGCAGCAATAGCTGCTGTGCTGCTGTCTCGATAGCTTGTTTCATTTCCTCGTCCGAATCATCGGCAAAGACATCATTCAGCTCATCGTGCTTCACCTCGTCCAACGCAAGCCTCATTTTCTTCACAAGGTCACTCATCAGTGCTTCCATATCGCAAGAAATTAAACATTAAACACTAAAAATTAAACATTAGAACACGATGTCCACCCCAAGCTCCTTAGCCTTCTCCTTCACCTGCTCTGGCGATTTCAGTTTTCTTACATCCACCTTGTAGGTCTTCTGGAGATAGTTCTTAGCCTTGGTGATGTTCTCGAAGCGAAGGGCGTTATCATCCATCAAGTCCATCGTCTTCTCTATCACCTCGTCCAAAGCTTTCTTTGGCATTGCCTCTGGCTCGGGTTCGCTTTCATCGATGATGCGCCCTGCCTTGGTCAACGGATGCTTTCTGATGCAGTCTGCCACCTGTTTGTTGTCCGTGAGGTAAGAATAAGCATTGTTGCTGCACCTCTCAAACTCCACGCTCTTCACAAGTCCGCTAGGCAGAGTCACCACAAAGATGAGCATACTGTTTGCTACAAATCTATACATATCTTTTGTGTTTATGGGTGAAGGGATAGCGAAGCCTAGTCCTCAGGCTATTGTTTCCATCTAGAGCCTCAACTATCCCCTGTTTTGATATATGTTAGAAAACTATCAGTTCTCTTTACGATGATTAAGCAGCCTCCTGAATCTGCTCATCGGTCACACCGTCCCCAGTGAAGGTAGGGCGAGATACACGAGCATGGGCATCTGGGAATGTCAGAACCCAACAGCTATACTCCTCCATTACCACACCTGCGGTGTTGCGAATCAGCAAATCCTTGGCATTAAACTCATTTCGTGACCAAGTACCAAATACATACTTGTCGAGATAACGAGCATCCAAACAGAAGGCTCTACCATCCATGCCCCAACTATTGAAGGCATCGTGGCGATAAATGAGAATTTTAGTTCCCATGCTCTCAAACTTCTCGAAGTCAAGTTTCCATCCCTGGTAGTCCTTTTCGGTCTGTGTAATGATGCGCTTGTTAGAGCGAAGGTTAGCAAATGCCTGATAAATCAAGTTGTCAACGAAGAGCAACTTGGTACGGCTAGAGTTACCTGCACCCTTCAACATAGCAGCAATAAATGAGGTCAGCTCCTTCTCACTAATCACATATTCATATACCTGCTTCTTCACTACCTCAGTACCGCCATCATCACCCTTTGGAACGGTCACATCTGCGGTTACAGGCACAAGAGTACCATCGGCTTGTCTAAACATCTTTGGCTCCCAGTGTCCAATCTGCAAATCCTTACCAGCTTCCCAGAAGATGCCACCCATGGTATAAACAATACCTACATCCTTGCCACCATTCGACATAGAGCGATAGCCAAACAGTCCGCTCAGCTCCTGACCTTGGCGCATATCGTCCATAGCCATCTTCTCCTGACGTGTGAAGTCCCACTGCACCTGGGTCTTGCTCATACGGTCGATAAGAGACTCCTCCACCTGCATGATGAATCGCTGGCAATACTGGAAGCTCTTGTCTGGCATAGAGTAGTAGCTACCAGTCTCTACCTCTTTTTCACCAGCAGCTCGTCCCAGGCGCATTACGACAGTACCAGCCTCAATATCCTCAGGAATATCCCGGTTTCCACGACTGGCATTCTTCTTACCATTCAGCGCATAGCATGTAGGGTTTCCATCGTTATCTACCTCTGTTACACGCAGCTGCAAAGGAATCATCGTGCTTCGGTCTGTACCGTTGTCCTGATAGCCCAGGCAGCTCTTAATCATAATGATGTCGCCTGTGCCAAACACTGTAGCATTTTCCACCGTTAGCTTTACAGAGCCACCGTTTGTAGTTTTACTTAACTTCGCTGCAAGTTTGGTTTTGATTGGTCGCTGACCGATGGAATAGTACTCAATGCGGTTGCTGTCCACAGGAGTCATACGTTTCGATGCTCGAAGAATCTGGTCGATTGGACAACTCTCCAGCTTCATTTCCACCACGGTAGGGTTCACATGAGCCACATAGTAGTCCCAGTTATTCATCTTCTCCTGCTGTTCCTGACTTCCACCCTGCCACTTTGGACCCGTGCCACCTACACCTGGTCCATCTGTTGGACCTGTAGGGCCACCGCCACCTGCACCTTCTGGAATATTAGGAGGAGTTTCTGCCATAGCATAAGAGCTGCCACCACTCAGAATCATGACGAAAATCGCCATCATGAATCCAAACCATTTCTTAAACTGTTTCATAATCTGCTAATTTTTAAACTATTAATTATTAATTATAAATTCTTAATTTTGAATCCTACATGCCTATCATCTGGCTATACACCTGTTCGGTTCGGCTCTTCTCCTTTGGAAGCGAAGGAGCACCACCGCCACCATTGATGTTGATGTTCCGCTTGCCACCCTGCTTTCCATCATGTAGCTGCTTCTGCTGGTCGATTTTCTCGTTCTTGCCACGCTTGTAGCCACGTTCCTCAGCATCAGCCACCGCCTTGTCGAAGTCCTTTATTTGGAAGAGTCGCAAGAAGTCAGCCTTCTTCAATTCATAGCGAGCTGCACGCCATACGAATCCATCATCATCGTGGTCTTCGCCATCATCGCTACGCTTATACATCCACTCTATCAAGTCCTTGATAGCTTCGGGTTTAATCTTGGCTTCCTTCATGGCTGCATCAAGTTCCTTATCCTCTTGCTTCATGTTGGCTGCAAGAGTCTCCTTGCCCTTGGCTAACTTCTCACTGGCTGCAAGCTTTTCCTTCTCGCTAGTCTTCAAGCGTTTCCTAGCCTCCTCGTCACCATTGATGGCTTCGATGTAGTCCTGTCCTAGCTCGTCTATCAAGTAGTCGATAAGGTTGAAGTCGCCACCGTCTGCATTTTTCTTGGTCACAAGACCTGTCACAAGCCCAGGCGCATGAGGATTTTCTTTCAGCATATTGTTGAAGTCGTCCATCCTTTTCTTGCTTTGGTCGTACTGGTCGTAATCGGTCGCAATTTGGTTAAAAACAGCCTCATCATCGTCCATATTCAGGTCGGGATAACGCTGAGCAAGACGCTCTCTGAAAGAATCTCGCTTTGATTTAACATTCTGATTATCAATCGTTTCTTTTGCCATAAACGTTCGTTTTTAATATTTGTGTGCTAAATTAAGGAAAATTTCGCATTACTTTGTGATAAGTTCTGCATCTTGGTGAATTAATTTTGTTGGCATGAAACATCTAAATTCCATATCCGAAATTTACCTTAAAAGAGACCAGGAAATGCTTCTGCTCTTTCGTAAGGCCAAGAGGATGGTAGAATATCCTACCACCATGGCTAAGATATGCGATTACATCGCCAAGATGCCAGCCTCTTGTTATTATCTCGCTGATAGCACAGCCTATCGGTATGTATGCAAACGCATCAAGGGGAAAAAGCCTAAGTTCGGCAAATACCAAGCCATGAAGGAAAAGCTCTTCGAAGCCTTCTATCAGGATTTCTTGCGCCTTCGCCAGATGGAACAATACAAGGAATACAACACCAAGCATCTTGTGTATGTGTGCCTAGACCTCCCTGCGCCCAACATAGGGATGGCACCTCGCTATATACAGATGAAAATCAACAATTATTTCCGCAATAAGAAAACATCATTCATCACTCGATAAAACTCTCTTTCATTATGCGTACATTATATATAACACTCCTCATTATCATCCTGATGGCTTTCATCATTCCGCTGCACGCCAATCTTGCAGTGTCACCATCCTCGCCCCAATACTCCCATTTCGTTTACATGTTCGGTCATGCCAACTTCATCCATTGGGCTGTTAATGCCTGGTGCCTCCTCATGGTGCATCGTCTGTTTCGCTTTCATCGAGTGCTGGCTTCGTGGCTTGCATCCGTGGCTCTCTCCTTCCTTTATTATCCGTCTCTCCCAGTCTTGGGCGCATCGGTCATTATATCTTTCTTCATGGGCTTCACCGCTCCGTGGCTTTACAGGCGAAAACGCTTAGCCTTCTGGCAGATGCTCATCCTCTTAGTGATTGGATGCCTCCTCCCTCACATAGCTGGCATCTATCACCTCATCCTCTTCGCCCTAGGCTTCATCTACGCCAAGACAGAAGGATTCATTCGCAAGTCTCAAAAACTCAACATTTAACATTCAACACTCAACATTAAAAATAAAAAATGCCAGTAGCAAAATCCACATTAAAGGTACGACCTCAGCAGCAGATTTCCGAAAAGAAGCTCAAAGAACTTCTAGAGGAAGATAAGAGAAGGCTCACAAGCCTCCTCGCCAGCTATCGTCCCATTACTGGAGAAAACGCCCCTGGTCTTCGCTTTGAGTGTGTCATTGAGGATTTCTTGAAGGGCAAGAAACTATGGCTTCCTGTAGAAATGTTGAAGGAAAAGAAGTTCTGCGCCATCATCAAGTGCGATTCAATCTCTGCCTTCTGCGAGAAGTATATGGCAGACCTGGATCAAGAGAAGGCACGCGATGCAGTATTCCGCTATCTCATCCGTCTTCGCTGTAAGCACGATTTTTATTTCTTCGCCTATGCCTATGCCCGAATCAAGAACAAGGATGGTGGCGATGATATACCTTTCCTTCTCAACCATGCACAGATTGGTCTCACCAAGGATTTCGAACGGCAACGCCTTCATGGTGAGCTGCACAGTATCTTGATTATCCTCTTGAAGTGTCGCCAATGGGGTGGTTCAACTGATACAGAGGTTTACATGTTCTGGATTCAGATGTTCTGGAAGACCAACTGGAATAGCAACATCATCGGTCACCAGTCTTCATCTGCTACCCAGGTGTTCGATATGTACGAGAAATTGGCGAATGCTATCCCTACATGGCTCTACTATGAGATTGGAGAGACATTCAAGGAAGACTCTCGCAAACTCCGCACATCAAGCACTCAGAACAATATCAAGTACCTCATCCCTCGCTCCTGCAAGATACAGACTGGTTCGGCTCGTAACCCTGAGTCCTGCCGTTCTGCCGATGCAGCTATGGCTCACATCACCGAGGAAGCCTTTTTCCCTAACACTACAGAGTGGACTCCACAGAAGGTTGTCAATGCCGCAATCTCGCCTATCAATGTTACGAGACCTTACACCTTCATCGTGCGAGAGTCCACCCCTAATGGGCGTGAAAATGAGTTCCATGATGAATGGGTGCGTGCCAACTCTTTCGACAAGGACGGCAATCGCCTTTCCATCTATACCCCTTACTTCGTTCCATGGTTCGACATCGAGAAGTATATCCTTCCTTTCAAGTCTGAGCAAGAAAAGATTGATTTCGTTCTTTGGCTCTACAAGAATCGTGAGGATGAGCAATATCATGGCTCTTACTTCTGGTGGCTTTGGGAAATCAAGGGTGCTACGCTCGAAGGTATCCATTGGTACATAAACGAGTCCAAGAAGTATAGCGATTTGGATGGTATGCGCCAAGAATACCCTTCCGATGACGTGGAAGCCTTCCTGTTCTCTGGCACTACCGTCTTCGACCCTTACAAGTTGAAGGAGATGGAAGAGGACTGCAAGGGCATCGAGCCTATCATGGTGGGCGACATCGAGGGCGATTCCTACGATGCTGCCGACCCTGCTTGCATGAACAACATCCGTTTCGTGGAACGTGCTGGTGGACCTCTCAAAGTTTGGGCTGGACCCGACAACTCCGAGATTGTCAAGCATCGCTATGTTGTGTCGTGCGATATTGGTGGCTCTCATAAGACTTCCGATTTCTCCGACATCGTAGTGCTCGACCGCTACGATGAAATCTATGGTGGTGTTCCCGAGGTAGTAGCCGAATGGCATGGGCACTGCGATGCCGACCAACTCGCCATGCGTTGCGCCCAGATAGCTCATTTCTTTAATGATGCCTTCCTGGTTATCGAGAACAATACCGCTTACTCTCGTATGAACAATACCGAGGGCAACCAGTCTGAGCTGTTCTTCCCTATCCTCCTGCCTCTCTACCACAATCTATATAGTGCGTCACAGTCCAAGTTGAAGAAGGTGAAGAACATTGAGACCAAATGGGGATTCAATACTAACAAGGCTACCAAGGTGGCAGTAGTGAAGACCATGGCACGCATCATCCGTGACGGTGGCTATATGGAACGTGAGCTTGCAGCCATCGATGAATGCACCTACTTCCTCTACTACAAGCAAAACGACTGCTACGGTGCCATTGCTGGCAAGCACGATGACCGTGTTATGGCTAGAGCCATCGCCCTCTACGTGGAGAAGGATATGCCTGCGCCTGAAATCATCCCATTCCGTTCTAAGTCCGACATAGAGCGAGAACGCCTCCGCAACCGCCCACCAGTAGTAGCCGAGTTAGCCGGAATAGGTGGCAGCTAAGATAATCCCCCCTCTGAGCCTCCGTTCCAGGCGATTCTATCGCCTGTCCATATAAATTAATAATTAAAAGATAAAAGAAAATGAAAAAAGTTTATCAAAATCATCTTCGCAAGATGCTGATAGCCATCTACCAGCCAGTCATCACTCGTATCGAACTCTTCCGCTCCACTCGTATGTGGCAGAAGGGAGTAAAAGCCACGCTCGCCAAGTACAAGGAAGGTGGTGCGCCTCGCTTCTACATGCTCTACGACCAGTCTCACAAGGATTGGGCGATTATGACCTACGACCCCAACCGCAAGGGTATGCTCGCCTACCGTCGCCTAGTCCAGCTTGGCAAGTGGAAGGCTACACGCTACTTCAAGAACGTGAAAGACATCAAGGCTGCATCCTTCTACTACACACCTTCCAAGTGGGGTGCCATCGGCTGCGATGCCGACAACAAGGTTAGAGCCAAGAAGTTGAAGCAGTGGCAAGACTATTACATGTATCGTGTTTCCGTTCCGATGGAAAAGCTACGTTCCTACAAGAAGAAATATGGTATAGCTTAAGCCCACACAAAACAAAAGGAAGAGAAAGCCATCACGGTCTCCTCTTCCTTATCTTTTTACCTTTAAACTAAAAACCTATAAACAATCTACTAACTAAAAACTTACGAGTTTATTATGATTCTAAGAACATTCCTTTTATGTGCCCGATGATGGCAAAGCTGCCAAGTCATTTACACCATCGCTTGCATCTTTCAGGTGTGTTGCTGGCGTACCTGTTTGCTGTTGTCCAGCTCCTGCTGTAGGCATTTCGCCATTCGCTTGCTGTTGCGCTTGCATGGCTTGCAGCTTCTCTAGCTGTTCCTTGAAGTACTTCTTCATTCGGCTTGTACCAGGGAATTGTCCTACGGTCAGCATAGTATATGGGTCCATCTTACCACTAACCATCATCTGCCAAGCCATATCGTTATTAGCATTTCTGATAAGTGGGCTGTAAGCGTCCAAGTCGATTGAAACATCAAGGTCCATATCCCTCATGGTCTCAGGATTGAAATGTGTCTCGAAATCGTCCCCTGTCAGTTTCACGCTGTCCGCTGAGGTGCAAAATTCCTGAATGAGGTACAGCTTTTTCTTGGCGATTCTCACCTTGAAGTTATTGAAACTCTCCACGAAGTCCTGTATCGTGGTGGATGAACTTTCCCTTTCAAGTTGGTATTGCTTACCGCTAGTGTTGCGATGAACGCCTTGTAAAGCACCCTGCACGCCTGTACCCTCGCTTGCCATCGTCTTAGCAAAATTTACCATGAAGTCAACTCCTGCAGGAATACTCTTGTTGACCAAAGTCTGTGGTGGCTTGCCTCCGTTGGCTGAATTCCACAAGATGATGCTATCCGTCTTCACATAGTTCGCTTGCATTTCATCAATACTTTGTTTTTCGCTCAGAGCATTTTCATCCACAAGCATCGTACCCTTGGCACCATTGGCAACAATGAAGTTTATCATCATCATATAGTGGTTCAAGGTGCGTTGATTATTCTCAGCACGCATCGAAAAACTTCTTACCTCGCCATTCAGACAAGGGTATGCCACGAAGGTATATGGCATGATGGAAGTTCTGAAACCGTCTCTCAGAACATAGTAAGGCGATTCTCTCGCATCCAGCAGATAGCCATTCGGAGTTAGGTATCTTCTGTACCAATAGGTCTCAACCTCATCCTTCATTTCGATGGTCTTAAGCTCTGATGGGTCCACATAATAGATAGGCTCACCGTTCTCATCGAGCACAGGCAGACCGTTCTCGTCCTTCATGATGTTGGCTTCCTCTAGCTTCCGCTTCTTCTCCTCGTAGAAGGCTCGTTGGTCGGGAGAGGCATATCCGCTAGTTCCTGCATCCCAGTCATGCACCCAGATGGCTGGCCTAGTCTCTTTCGTCCAAATCTCCAATACCCTGTACTTGCCGATTACCGAAGAATGGGTGAAATCGTCTATCCCTGCATACTGCGCTTCACCATTCGGGTGATAAGTCTGCTCAGGAGCGAAATGATGCTGTGTCTGTAGATATATCTCGCTCAGTTTGTCCACCTCAGCCTTGCTGCCATCGGTGAAGGTGGCGATTATCTCTCGCCAAGTCAAATCGTGAGCCTCAGCGATAAATTCGATGTCGCTCAGGTCATACTTGAAGAAAGGTGGCAACGCTATCTTAAAGATGTCCACCATGTAGTCAAAGATGCCATTCTTGCCATCCTTCCTGCCATAGTAGGTTTTCATGCCCACGAAGGCGAAGACACAGAAGGCATAAAACATTCTGGCATCCAGCTCCTGCCTGTCGTTCAAGTTGTCGTTCTGCCGAAGGTATTCATTGAAGAAATTGATATAGTCCTCCTCGTTGGGGTCCACGGCACTACAAGAGGCTGTACTGCGCTGCTGGCGCACAAGTCCTACTAGAGATAGCAGCTTGTCGCCTATCACATCATATTCCAGTATAGGCATACCCTTCATTTCCATATACTGACGGATGCTTATCTTTCTGCCGTTCCACTCTATCAGTTCTTCCAGCTGTCTGCCCATCACGAAGTCCTGCGCTCGCTTCCACTTCTTTCTCAGCTCTGCGCCATCATAGAAGTATTGGCAAGCCCATTCTATCAGCCGAAGGTTGCTGTCCGTCTGGGCAAACCGCTCTCTGCTCACTCCCTCCAAGGAGTCAGGTCCAGGCTCGGCATAGTTCGAAATATCATTTATAACACGATTATCTGGCATAATTCTTAATTTTTCGTCAAAGATACTGCCTTTTTCTCGCTTCTTAGTGATAAGTTGCGCAACTTAACATTACTTTTCCATCATTTCCTAGTATTTTTGTTCCGCAATTCATTAAAAACGTTTTTAATATGAGTAAATCTATCAATGTTCACGAAGCCTGCGTCATCACCAAGGATGATAAAGGCAACCTCTCCCTGGTAGGCAAGGCGAAAGAAGCCCTCACCACCTTGAAGAAGAATAAGGTTTCCGTCTGCATTCTCCTCTGCGACAACAAGAAGGAGGATGTGGAGAAGTTTCTTAACGACAATAATGTGCCCTTCGCCTCTCTCAATACCAAGGAGGAGACCGATAAAGATGGCAACACAAAGCATGTTGACCCACCAAAGGCAGATGTCACCATCATGCCAAGCTCCAAGGTTATCACCCTTCGAGACGATTGGCAATGGTGCTTGGATGATATTGCCCATCGTCTTTGGGGAGAAAAAAAGAAAGAAGCTCCAAAGAGTGAACAGCAGAGCATGGACGAAGCCATGAAGCGTTACATCGATTGGGCAAAGCCAAAGAAGGCAGAAGCCAACGGACCCGCTCAGATAGGCTAATCATCGCTCCAACATCTTCAAAATACGATTTTCATTTTTTATTAAAAATATATTTGGAATTTAGAATTTACGACTATCAAAAAGAGGGTGTGTCATAAGTCCATGACGCACCCTTTTTCGCAAAAAACGCCTACTTGTAAACTTTTGTCTTGTTCTTTAAGAAAGTTTTCTGTTTTATTTACAACAAAGCCCAAACTTTCACAAGCTCGGGCTTTGTCTTTCTGCAAAAAAGTTGTATCTTTGCAGAAAACTTTTATAGAATATGGCAAAGATACAAATAAAATCCGAAACTAGGAAAGATTTGAGCTTTTTTCCTTCATCTTTTGAGGATTATATTCCAAAAGATGATAAGGTACGTATGATAGACTCCATTGTTCGCAGTATGGACAGCAAGCCATTGTTAAGCACTTACGAAGGCACAGGGGCTCCTCCATATAGCCCGATGATGTTACTTAGCCTTGTCATATATTCCTACATCAATGGTGTATATTCCTGCCGTGGAATAGCCAGTTGCCTACGCTATGATATCCGTTATATGTGGATTTGTGGCGGTCAACGCCAATCATATTCAACGATTAACCGATTTCGTTCTGATCATCTTCTCAAATGTATCGATTACTATTTCGACAAGGTGGTGGCTATTCTGGTAGAAAAGGGTGTTATAACCCTGGAGGAACAATACGTTGATGGTACGAAGATAGAATCAAAGGCCAACAAGTATACTTTTGTTTGGAAGAAAACCGTGCAGAAAAACCGTGAAAAGCTTTTGTCAAAAACTGCTGCAGCTCTCAAGCAACTCAAAGAAAAGATCAAGCACCTCTCAGGGAAAGAATCTGTCGAAGATATGGATGACATGTTGGAAAACTCGCACGACATAGACTCTATGGCAAGAAGTTACGAGCGCCGACTGCAATCCATCCCGGAGGCAGACCTTTCAAAAAGACAACGCAACAAACTTAGCACTCAGATAAAACACTTGTATAACAATGGCAATAAAATGCGTGAATATGAGTCTTCTTTGGAGACTCTTGGCAGCAGAAACAGTTACTCCAAGACAGACAAAGATGCCACATTCATGCGCCTCAAAGAGGATGCCATGAACAATGGACAGACTAAGCCTGCCTACAACCTGCAGATAGCCACCGAAAATCAGTATATAACGAACTTTGACTTATATTCAAATCCAACAGATACACTTACTTTCAAGCCTTTCATGCAGAAATTCAAATGGCGGCACGGCAGGCTGTCCCAAACCGTCACTGCAGATTCCGGCTATGGATCCTTAGAGAATTATGAGTTCATAGAAGAAGAGAACATGATAGGTTACGTTAAGTACAACTGGTTTCATAAGGAACAGCACAGACCATTCAAGGAAGATGCTTTTAACCAGGCAAATCTTTATTATAATAAGGAGGAAAACTACCTGGTTTGTCCTATGGGGCAACATATGGAAGAATGTGGGCAGCGACAGACAACTAGTGATTCCGGATATGTTTCCGTCATAACCCTTTACAAGGCAAGGAGATGTAAGGGGTGTCCATTAGCTAATATGTGCAAGACTTCCAAAGGAGACAGGGTTGTCGGAATTAATCATCGCCTTAATGCCTACAAAAAGGAAGCTTTTGACTTGTTGACATCTGAGCAAGGTTTGGAACACCGGAGCAAAAGACCGGTAGAGCCAGAGGCGTTTTTTGGGCAAATGAAGTTTGATATGGGCTATAAACGATTCCGACATTTTGGCAAAGAGAAGGTTTATATGGACTTCGGTGTTTATGCCATATCTGCCAACTTGAAAAAATTGTTAGGAATAAAGCGACATGAGTTGTAAAACTCAAAACAGCTGATGAAGCTGTAAGGGATAACTATGCCCTATTGTGAACTAAACTGAGAAATCTATATCTAAGGAAACTAAAAAGTAAATATTATAAACATTCTGTTACTGGTAGCTGTTAAGTCAAGATAAGATTTATGGAAATTAATAGATAGAAAAAGGGTGCGTCATGGACTTATGACACACCCTCTTTTATTATATACCGGGTTACGAGTAAGCCCTCGTCACTTTTTTAATGCCGGGCTACTCCATTCCATTCAAGGTTTCAAGCAGCTCCTTTCTGGTCTTGCGAATCTCCACCATTTTGGCGGCATCGTTCTGACCGTCCATTTGCTTCTTGGCTTTGTTCATCTTCTTCTTGGCAGCAGAGATAGCCTTTCTAGCTGCAAACAGTCGCTTGTTGGTCTTGCTGTTCTTGAAGGCGTTAGCCTTCGCCTTATCAACTTCCTTCAAGCGTTGATATTCATCGTAGGTTTCCATCGTTCCGTTCCATACAGCCTGTATTCTCCAGTCCTCGGTCACATCCTCAGATTTCGCCTTCATCAAGTACTTGTTTTCAGCCTTTTCCATCTCCTTCAAATCATCCTCCCCATTCAGGTAGCTCTGCACCATGTCCAGTGCCTCCTTCTGGGTGAAAGCCTTGTACTCACTCTGCGAGAGGAATTTCTTCATCTTCTGGCGCATCTTCTTCTTTTCGGTGATACTCTTAGCCTCATCGAAGCGTTCGCTAGCCACCTGCAAGGAAGTAATGCCATCCTTCATTTCTGCACTCTCCAACGCCTTCACGCTACCGATGGCTGCTTTTATCTGCTCCTCTGGGTCAATGCCATTGCGCTCACAGCTCTGGTAGGTCATTACCACGCCTTCCATGTCACCGCTCAGGATGAAGTCCTTGAAGTAGCTCTGAGCCTTCCAAAGAGAGAAGCCCTTTGAGGATGGGAAGAAGAAATCCACTGCCTTAAACTCCTTGTTCTCTTGACTCGGAATCAAGAACGGTGCCCAGTAGAGCGCATCCTTGTAGAGCAGACCGATGGTCTTGCCATACTTTCTTTGTATCTCTTGGTCGGCATGGCTGGCTTGGAAATCGCTCAGATAGTTTATATCGTCCAAGGTCATTCTCACCATCGGGTTCGCCTTGCCTATCATTCGCTGCACCATAGGACCAGGGAACTCTAGTTCACCCTTATGGTTGAAGAGATATTCAGGCACCTCTCGGAACTGCTTACCATGTCGGATATACATTTCCGTTCCGTCCGCATATCTGCCCATAAAGATTTTGCTCTGTTGTCCTAGGCTGTTTCCTCTCATCAAGTAGTCATACCACTTCATGCCATCATGATAAGCCAGTTCGTAAGGGCTACGGTAGTTAGGGTTGGTCTTCCTCAACTCCTCAGCCTTCTTGCGTTCCTTCTCCTCGTCCTGGGCACGGAAGGCTGCATTGATACCATTGGCAATAGCCTCGTAGAACACCATGAAGCCCAAGCCATAGCAAAGAAGCGAAGAAATCTGTCTAGCTCTTCTGCCCTCGTCTTCTGGAGTAAGATTCTTATGATAAAGCCTCTTGTAATACTCCTTGAAGTTCTCCAAGGTCGCCTCGTTCCATACAGAGCCATATCCTGTTAGTGCAAGGAAATGGCGAGTAGTAGAAGCGTTCCAGTCTGGTGAAAGAAGAACTCTTCCTGCATAGCGCAAGGTTCGATGGCTGGCACCAAGCACATCCCAGTGCTGACCTCCAAACATATCGTTTACAAACTGTCCGTCCTCGTCAAGGGCTTTGCTCAGTTGCTCGTCCGTCCATCCCTTCGCCTTGGCTCTAGCCTTGGTCTTCTCGGCACGCATATTGTAGGTAGCTAGTTTCAGTCCGTCATGCAAGAAGTCCCAAAGTGCTCTATCCATGCCCTTGTTGATGAGCGAAAGCATCTGCGTTGCCACCTTCAAAGGCATAGTAGCCACAGCCACCGTTCCGGAAATTCCATTTCCGTCCTTCAACTTCTCCTGCACCTTTATCATCGCATCGCGCATATTGTCAAACATGTTCTGCACATCCGCTGCTGCATAGTCGTTGGTCGCTCCGAACTTCACCAAGTGGGTTGCAGCCTCTTGGAAGTCCTGCGGATTGGCAAAGCATGGCAACTGATGATTCTTCATCGTGTCGGCAAAGATGTACTTCATAAAGTTGGCGAGTGCCTTCTTAGGTCCATACTCAACCATGTTCTGCACCATATACACCTCGGTCAGTGCTCCTGCATGGAATCCACTGAAGCCAAGCTCCAACTTCTTCATGCTCGATGCCATAGTGTCAAACGCCTTCCAGAAAGGAGTTGACTGATAGGTATCGAATACTACCCCGAATCTATCTCCTGCACTCGCCTCCGAGTAGAGCACCTTATCCTTGCCAGTGATAGGGTTCTTCACCTTCATCTGCTTAGGCGATACATTATATACCCATACAGGACCCACACCAGGAATCTCGAAGTATTTGTATTGCTCCAAGTTGAAAGGTGCAACCGAAGAAAGCAGTGGGTCGGAAGAAATTATCTCTCCGTCCTCGTTGCGCTCTATTACGTTCAGTCCGCTCACCTCTTGGAGCATCGTCTTGTTAGCCCAAGCCTCGATGTTGCTTCTGCTGTAGTAAGCCATCATCTTGGTGATGTCGGTGGTCTTAGGCACAAGCCCAACCTCCAAGCCTTCCATGATGGTGTTAATCTGGCGTGGCTTCTCGTTCGGACTCTTGGTTCGCTGTCTGTTCTCCACATACATGGCATAGGCATTCTTATCAGACTTCTCCTTATCCCAAAGGTGATTTACATAGTCCACGGTGAAACCAGTGTCTGCCTTCAAGGTGTTGTTGTCCTTCAACCAGTCGAAGGTATAGTTATACCAGTCTCTGATGGAATCCAACACACTCTTCATCGGCTCGCTCAGGTTCTTGTAGTCCACACCGTAAGGAGTGATACGCTTCAAGATGATAGGCAAAACATTCTTATTCAAGATGTCCGTACCATCGATAGGCACAAATCCAGGTTCTTTCTCATGGTTGCCATTGATGATGTCAGCCATCTTGCTAGCCACCTCGGTTGCGCCCTTCATATCATCGAAGAGTTCTACCTCTTTTCCATCCTTCAGCTCCGTGTGCTTCTTGGCAGTCACCTTGGCAAGTTGTGGGCGAAGCTCCTGAATAGCCTCCACATCGTTAGGAGTGATATGGATATGTCCCTCACCAAACACACCAGTGGAGTTCAGCTTGTAGGCGATTTCTCTGATGCGTCTAGGTGCCTCTATTATATAAGGTATAGCCTCAGCTAGCTTTTCAGCCTTGTTTGGCTTGCCTTGGTAGTCGGAAAGCAACTTGTCGAAAGCACCGCTATCTGCCATCTTCTCTATTCTGTTCTTCACATCATTGATATAGATGGCATCGTCTGCACTCGCCTCCTCCATGTTCTTTCTACGATGGATAACGGCATGTTTCACGGTGGTAGCAGCTCCCTCCTTGCTCACGTCTGTACTGGTCACCTCAGCCAAGTCCTGCATCACTTCCTGCTCCAAGGCATCAGCCTTCGGATTGGTCTCTGCCGGGTAAACTTTACCCTCATATAAGTCCAGGTCAGCCTGTTGTTGCTCGTTCAGTTCGTGTCTGGTCAACCAGTCCTCATACTTCTGTCTAGCCTCGTCCTGCTTCGATTTTTCAAACGAGAACATATCAGGCATAGGATTTTCCTTGTCGCCCATGGCATCGTTCCACTTCTCCCACTCCTTATAGCGGTTCAAGAAGGCATCATCGCTCTCGCCTTCCTTGCGCTCTGGGCGAAGTGGCATTTCCTCGCCTCTCAGTCCATGACTATCACGCCATTCCTTGTTAAGACGTTCCCATTCCTTCTTGCCCTCGGCATCCTTATCGAAGTCATAGAACATCGGTGGCTCTGGGTCTTCCTTATCCTCTCGGGCTTCCTTCCATCGCTTCCATTCCATCACTCGCTTCATGTATTGGATGGCACTCTCGCCCTTCTTCTGTCTCGGCTTGCCCTTGCCAGCACCATCAGCTAGCGCATCCTTGATTTCGGCATTGCTAGCCTGTGCCATCATAGCCTCCTGCTGTGTCTTCGGCATATTGTCCCAAACGTGAAGAGCCTTACCAGCCTTCATCAGGTAATATCTCAAATCCTTATCATTGAGCAAACCAGGAACACGGATGCCCAATTTCTTAAGCACCTTGATGAGATAATGCTTTATCTTAGTCCACAGAGAAAAGTTCTCGGCTGTAGTCGGACCCTCCTCTGCAAGATGTGCGATATACTCCTGCGTGCCGATATTGATGCGGTCAGGATTGTTCCAACCTGGATCATACTTGTTGGCAAAGTCGAGAATCTTGCCCCTCGTCTTCTTATCTACAGACTTATATACGAAGTCCGCAAACTTTCTCACGCCCTGCTCACCACCAAGCAGCACTTCCATACCCTCATGTCCTATCTTCTCATGGAAGACGGTTCTCTGAGCCTCATCCGCATCAGCACAGTTAGGCAGATAAACATGAACCGTGTGCGTAGTCGGGTCATACCATCCGGTAGCCCCATTCTTCACATCGCTCAGATAAGCATCAGGAACCTCATCCACAGAAGTGTAAACCGTAGCCTCAGCACCACCCAGTTTGTTGGCAGTGTTCACTACCCGGTCACTCACTTGTTTCTGCTTGTCAGCATCCCAGTTGTTCTTAAAGATAGAGCTGCCAAGTCGTGCCAGCACATTTCTGCCCGATAAGTCATCCTTATTCAGCAGAGGAGCAATCACGCCCTTAGTCAACTGCACAGGTATACCATTGCCAATGATGGTATGCGCCAAAGATTCCGTCTTAGGCAACAGATAGTCATCGCCCAGTCCGGTTATTCTAGCCAACACCCTGCCATCAGCTCGCAACACCTTGCCACCCGGCATGATAATCACGTCTCCGCTCTTGGTTCTCAGCGTAGGCAGAATCTCATCCCCATAGGCATGAGGAATCTTTCCGTCTGCATAGGCACTGCCCATCACGTATAGAGGCTTCTCCACCTTCTGCCAGTCAATACCGTCAACTTTCAGTCTGGCATCCATCCATGGTGCCACACCGCTTTTCTTCTCCGTCAGGGTAGGAAGAATATCCTCCACAGCCTCTAGCCATCCACTCTTGCGTGGTTGCTTCTTAGGCTTCTCCGGCAGTTCTCCGTCCTTCACGGCTCTAACAATCAGTCGCTCCCTGCTGGTATAGCCACCATAGTCAGCAGCATTATACACGTCAGCATCCCATTTGTAGCCATTCTTGTCAAGTGCCTGGGTGATAATCTTCATCGCCTCAGAGTCCTTGTAACCCTTCACGTTCTCGATAGTCACCACTCGCGGTTTCACAGCATCAATGAAGTCGGCAGTACTCTTGGCAGTCTCCTTGTCAAGCTCCACCTCGCCCCCATTGCTCTTTGCCTGAGAGTAGTTCTTGCATACAGGCGAAGCATGGAAATACTCCACCTCTCCATCAATATGCTTCACCAGTTCCTTAGGGTCCACATCCCTCACGTCAGCCGTAACAATATGCTGTCCGAAGTTGTTGCGATACACACCGCTTATCTTCCGGTCATATTCCACAGCCACCACTGGGTCGATAATGCCCTTTAGTCCCTCTTCAACCAGACCACCACCACTAAAGTAGGTACCAGCCTTCATCAGCGAATCAGGATGTTTTTTCAACTTCTGTTCCACGATAGGCGATTTCACGATACCCTTACCGCCCCATTCCTTGAAAGCCTCCTTGGTCATTTTCACGTCTACGAACTGAGCCTGAGGAAACTCCTTCTTCAACTCGTCCATCTGTGCCAGGAACTTCTCCTTAGTCTCAGGAGCCTGCTGGCCAGATTCCTCGGTAGTAACAGGAACACCCAGTTTAACCAACTCCCTCAACTGATTAGGAGTAACCACATTCCAAGGAATAGCCAGCCCAGTACCATCCAGCTGCTCTGCGATACTCTCAGCCACCTCAGAATCAGGAACCACTCTCACCGCCTTTCTCCATCTAGATAGCATCACGCTTCTCTGTCTATCCTTTGGCAACAAACCATTTACGGAACCCGAATGCCAAGGCACAAGTCCCACGGCATCCTTTGCACCCTCAGCACGATAGCCACTGGTCTTCTCGCTCTCCGGAATCTCCCATTCCACAACCTTGATATTACCTCTAGCGTAAGCCCCGGTAAACTGGTCGTTCATCATAGAAGTGGAAGTATGCATATAAGGATTGTAAGCAGCACGCACAGGACCTTCTCCTGCCCCAGGGTTCTTATCTGTCTTCACAAGTTGGAACTTACCACCCTTCACAAGGTCAGGTCTCTCATCAGCCCCCATCCAGGCCCCAATCTCGGTAGCATCAGTACGCTTTCCGTCAATGATAGCAGCCATAGGCGAATACAGTTTCCCATCCACCTCCTGCATTCCGCTATACATCCTGAAAGTCTTCTCCTTATTCAGCCTCTCCAGTTCCTCCGGCTCAGTCACTCGATGGAAGCGAATATCGCTCTTGCGAGAATTAAAACGCTTAGAAGGAGGGATAACGTCACCCTCATCATCATAGGTAACAAGGTCATTCAACTTTCTGTTGTTCTTGGCATTCTTGTATTTATACGCCTTGCCATCATCAAAGCCAAACTCGTTTGCGTCATTACCATCCCACCACAGTTGAGTAGCCGGAACTTCGTCTTCAATGATACGATATTTGCCTTCCAGTCGGTTCGTTCCGTGCATTTCGGCATATTTCTTAGAAGGAGTAACCCAGTCACCATTACGCAACTTTCCTTCCTTCACAGAAGTTGGAACAGCACGATAAACCTTTACCTTAACATCCTGCTCGCCATTCTTAATGGCATCAATAGCCGTATTGATGGCTTTCACAGATTCCAATCCATGAGGAGTGTTCTGCGAATAACGCTCAGGGTGAGAGAAGTAATCATCCGGCTGAGGAGTGTACCCCAAAGCCATATCCTCCAGGTTTACATCTGAGCCACTGGATTCCCAATCGTCACGTCTCGCCTTGTCGCTTTCATATCCAGGGTTTCCCGGTGCAGCCCATGCACCTACGCCCTGATATGCGCTTTCGGTATCGTCATATCCCTTACGTCTGGCAGCCTCATCAAGCATTTCCCTGGCTGTAGCATCATCACCCTTAGCAAGAGCATCCATATACTGCTTGTCAAGTTTATCATCAGGAATCAAAGAAAGTTCCTCCAAATGCTTTTTGCGCTTGGCTTCCTCTTCCTCTGCTCTCTTTCTAGCAGCTTCCATAGCATTACGCTGCGCCTCCACCTGCTGTACACGCTCCTCAATCATGGCATCAAGGTCACCAAAATTCACCTTCAAGGCTTCATTTATAGGTTTGGTGTACTTAACAACATCCTTTAATGAGAAAATGTTACCTTCATTTACCTGCATCAAGTGACGCTTAATATTAGCTCTTGCACGTGCAGCCTCAGCAGTAGAACCCTTCTTAATAGCATTGGCATACATCGCCACATCAGCCTCATCTACACCAAATTGCTGAGATACAGCCTTTATTTTATCCTCCACAGATAAATTTCCACCATTTTCCTTGGCAGTTTCAGAAGCAACATCTTCCTTAGTAATACGAGACTTCACGTTACGTGGGTCCACACCATTAGCCAAGTCTCTCAGCACAAGGTTACGAATATCCTCCAAGGTCATTTTCTTAATGTCCTCAGGCTTCCACTTCGTAAATGTATCAAGAGTCCAATACCAGAACTTTTTCAACCAATTCTTTAATCGGTTGATGATAGTAAGCTCTTTAGCAGTGTCAAGCGGATTTTCCTTAATGGCATCCTTCGCCATCTGCTCCAAGATAGCAGCACCATCCTCGCCAGTCAAACGAGCAAAAGCCTCATCGCAAATCTCATCATCGCTCAGATGCATATAGTTAGGGTCCTCCTTCAAATCAGCAAATAGCTGGGTCAGCATGATGAGTTTATCACCATGCTCTATAAGTCCCGGATTCATTTCCTTGGCAGCAGTGCGCCAAAGATGCTGGTACTCATGGATAGGAGTATTAGGATTCAGATGCTCCTGGTTCAGCACAATCTCATTGCCATCGGTATAGCCATACACCGTGCCCTTTCCCTTCGCAAACTTGTTATGGTCAACAATCTGCATATCCTCTGGCTTAAAGATAACATAGTTAGTGTCACCTTCCTCTGCACCACCAAAATTACGACCAGCCTTGTACTTGATGCCAGTGTAGCCTAAAGAAGAGAGGAATTTACTTGCAGCCTTATCGTCTTTATAGGTTGCATCATCGCTCTTCATCCTTATAGACAAAGAATCGTACAAATCTTTCCCATCAAGGAACTTGTATCTCTTATCCAACTCTGGGTCAATAGGACGCTTACCTAGTTGCTCCAACTGTTTGTTTATTTTGTTCAGCAATCTTGCTCCAACCTTGGCATCCCAATTCAAGTAGTTCTTGCCATTATCATCAGGGATATTCACCTCATAGAGAGAAGTCTTAGGAGTTTCAACCGACAAATCTAAGTCAAGCAGTTTCTGCATTACATCAATCTGCTTTTTATAGAAATCATTGTTATCTTCCTTGTATATCTCTTGATTTTCTTTTATGGAGTTCTTTAGCTTTTGTTTAGCCTTATCTACCCCCATTCTATCAACATTCATAAGGAAGTTGTCTGCCTTAGAAACTCCATCCATGCCAACAATATCACTAAGAGTTGCCGACATGTGCCGCCAATCCAGCTTTTCCCCATTATAGACAAAATACTTATCTTTTCTACCGCTCTCAGCATAGTATTTTCCTATTTCAGGAGAAGAGGTTACATATCCTCCCCATCCAAAGCTCTGTGTACCTTCCCCCTCTCCCATGTGGCCAAAGTCAAACTCCGTGAAGTCAGCACCACTACCATGATAAGTACGCAAGAATCTCACTCCAGGCTGTACAATAGCCTTCAACTGTCTATCCAAATCCTTATATTTAGCAAACAAGGAATCAAGCTTATCTTGATATTTTTCAAAGGATTTGTTCCTGCAATCATTCCAAACATCATCAGGAATATCGTTTTCAGAAGCCAGTCCATGCTCATCCATGTACTCCTTCATCAACTGAATCTGATAATTGTTACGTTCTTGCCCAGTTGAGTTATAAGCATCCTCTGTCTCCTTAATCTGCTTCTTTAACTCGTTTCTCTCATGATTCTGTGCATCAGCCTTATAAGGGTCAAACTCGCTAGGCACTCTACCCACCACGTTCTTCACCTGCTCATCGAAAGGCTTATTGAGGTCAAAAGCCTTGTAGTTTCCGATTCTCCAAGCGTTGGTGTAGTACTTGCGCCACTGCTCCGCCAAGCTCTTCTTCTCGAAATACTCGGGCATCTGGTTAGGGTTATCCATGTTCACGATGGCATACTGGTTCCACTTATCTGGGCGATGCTCGGTTGCCCAATCGTATGCAGCCTTAGCAGCCTTCTTCTGCTCAGGTGTCTTGATGTTGAAACGAAGGTGTGGGTCGCTCATCAGCATAGAGATAGCAAGATTATCCTGCTCTTCTGCCACCTTCTCCATATCCTCATTGCTAATAACCTTCACCGGGATGCCAGCCTTCTTAAGCATAGTAGATACAGCATCATAAGCTACCTTCTGCGCCTCCGTCATTTCCGAAGACTTCACCTCCTTCACATCGCGGTGGAAAGAAGTAAGTGGCACAAGTTTGCGCACAAGAACGGAAGACAAAGTTTCGCCTTTATTCTTATATTTAGGAATTATTTCATAAGCACAACTATTATTTGCATCTATCCAATATACGCCATCACGATAACCACTATAGTAATTTATAGTGTTCTTAAATAAGTCATATTCATTTTTCTGTAACTTATTTGCATTAACTAATGAATATAAGGAAGAATACCCTTCCGCTGGTCTATCTTCTTTTTCACTATGAAAATTCAAAGTTCTTTCTACTAGATGCTGAAAAACATTTTTGTCTTCAGTAGTATAAGGATGGATTTTATCAACATCATTTAACTCAGACAAAGCCAAAAAATCATTGTTTTCAGCTGCTATGTTTTTACGAATCATAACATACTCCGAAAAAGGCTTGGTCTTGCGATTAGAAGACTCTAACCACTTATCAAATGTAGCCTTAGACACAGCTGTAACCTTACCAAGTCCCTTCCACCCCTTGGAGTAGTTAGCAAGATAAGCCTCTGTTGCAGCCTTCTCAGAAGGATAGCCATACATCACCTTATGCTCGTCAAACTCACCTGTCTCAGGGTTCACTTGGTCAACAACATAAACGTTACCATCAAAAGAATCAAGGTCAGCAGCATCATTGATGAACATGTCGATATGGTCACCATCCACGCCAATCTTGCCCAAGATGTAGCCATAAGTATCGTGCATGGTCACGCTCCAAGGCTTGCCATGCTCATCCTTACCGCTACGTGTCGTACCCTTCGGTGTCTCTAAGGTAAAATCATAGCCTCCAAAGGTCAAATGTCCCTTCTTATAATTACCAGCTTTCTTCTGAGCCTCAGAAATATTGTCTTCAACTTTACTTTTCTCATAATTCAAACGTAAAGTAAATCCAAACTGCTTCATATATTCATCATCCAATTTCTCGGCTTCTTTCACATAATCAACAAGAGAACCCGATTCTTGTTTATGGATAGGTATTATATGAATATAAATATCATCAAGTTTTGCTTCTCCTTGTTCAAATATTTTTAAAACAATTTGTTCTGGATATAATCCTTCATATTCTATGACTACATCCAAATCTTCATCAGGCCAAGCTGTATGTCGAACTCTCGAGCCTAAGAAATCAAGTCCCTTGAGTGAAACATTGATACCTTCGTCAACTAACTTATCTATGAAATAATTAGCTATAACGTCAGCTATTTCTTGTCTTGAATGTCGTTCAAACCCAACAATATCATGTTTTTGTGGCTTTCGTACTTTTATTCCTGAGCTTTCTACATTGTTTATTGAGACAATTTTAGCTGTTCCACCGCCAGAATCTGTAATTTTAGATTCAGGCGATGGAACTTTAAGTTCTAAACGTTCTCCGAAGGATGCTTCTTGCGATAAATGTGAAGTTCTATCAGCTGAGCCTTCGCCAGATGCCAAGCCGCTAACCTCTTGTCTCCCTTTGCGTCCGCTATCAGAGCCTTCTCCAATCTCGGACTCAGAAGATGCTTCTCCGTTACCAACTTCTTCGCCTTGGCTATTTCCTTCATCAACTCCTCTCCGTGAAGAGTCGCTACCCAGGCTACTGCCTCCTCCATATCCTTCTTCATTGCTTCTGTCATCATAATCTGCTATTTTTGGTAAAATTGATTTAACATATTCTTTATACTCACGCTCACGCTCCTCAGCCTCCATCATACGGTCGTATTCCATGCCTTCGATGGCGTTAAGTTCGCTTTCAGTTGGCAAAGATAATGCTTTATCTTGAATATACGAATTATATTCTTCGATTTCTGCCTGTCTTTCGATGATTTCACGCTCTTTTTGTGCTTCGTAATACTCTTCCTCGCTTGAAAGTTCCTCCTCAGCAGCAGCGATACGGTTCATAAGTGCCACATTACGCATTTCCTTCACATTGTCGTAGGTCTTGAACATATCCAGCAAGGTGTTTCTCACATCTTGGTCAGAATATCCCATATCCTGCAAGTTGACAGGAAGGTCATTGTACACTCTCACGGCAAACTCATTAACCGACAAACCTGTGCCTTTCTTGGCAAGGAGATAATTGAATTTATTAGAATCATATCCCTTACCAATACCATATTTGAAGTTGTCTTTGCCCAATTCAGCTTGAAGCGATTCGGCATTCAAGCTATGAGGGTGCAAAGCTTGCGACACAGCCTCCTCCAATGTCTGAGGCGTTAAGTCCATAACATCTATAGAGGCATCCTTGTATATCTCTTTGATTGCTCCAAGGTCATTCTTCTTGAAGGCATCAGCCACAAGAACCTTGCGCTGCTCAGAAGGAGTCAATTCTTCCATCGCCTTGGCTCTCTCCTCCTTATTCTCTGCACTATATAGAGTATTGAGCAACTTATCCTGTGCCTTCAAATCCTTTGCCGATGCAGATAGATTAGCCTGTCTAGCCTCCAACTGAGCCTTGGTAGTGTTCAATTCCTTCAACTGGTCAGCCGAATAATCAATGTCACCATTCATATATTGCTCCAGGGCTTCATTGATATCATCTATCTGTGGCTGCACCTCATCGTTCTGAATATGATAGATGCGCTTACGCTCAGAGGCAATATAATTGCTAGCCTCATCCATGGTAGGATATTGCTTCTTCAATTCTTTATTGTCAAGCACAGCCACCTCACGCTCATCCGAGGGACTGCCAACACTATCATCTACACCAGCATTTTCGATTTCAGCCTTGCGCTCATTCTTCAAAGTTCTAGCCTCCTCTGGAGTCATAACCTCCTTGCGGATAGCATTCCAGTTCTTATAACGAGTTTCAAGGTCGGCAATCTGCTCGTTGACAAGAGTCAAGTCGTTCTCCACCTTCTGAGCCTTCTCTGGGTCCAAGTCGGCATTGAGAGATAGCCACTCCTCATATTCAGATGCAGCCTTTCTCTTGTTATCCAACTGTTCCTTGATGTCAGAACGGCTACCACTGATAAGGCTCATCAACTTGCCATGGTCATTGCCAAATTGCTCCTGTAGATACACAGCTGCCACCTTTGGCTCTGTGTCCTTAGAGGAATAATCAGGCTGTCCCATGCCCAAGCCTACGATACCTTCATTATATCGTTGCTTCTTATCTGCCTCAGCCTTGGCTGCATCATCGTTGGCACGCTGTGCGTCCTCGGCATCCAGCTCTGCACCAATAGAGACATTGAGGGCGTTCTGTCGCCAAGCATTAAACTCGTCCTTGGTCAGTGCAATATTATCCTTGCCATCAGAAAGCACAATCTTGCCATCCTCGCTATATCCGGCAAAGGTCATTTGCATTGGTTCTTCACCTGCTTCCATGGCAACCTCCACGGTGTCGCTAGGCTTGAACCCACTGCCATCATACTGGGCAAAAAACTGCTGCTGTCTCACATTCTTCTGCTCAGTAACTTTCTGGTCGATGAAATCATCAAGGGAAATAGGCGTACCCACTTCCTTGATGTCGGCACTAGATACCTGCTTAATCGTAGGCTGTCCCTGCTCATCAGGTACTACCACAAAGCCACCACCATATTCATTGGCTTTCTTCAAGAACACCTGCTGACCTGTAGTAAGGGTAGCTGGCACGATGTTTCCGTCTTCCGTCTGATAAGGCCAAAGTTGCTCCTTCAAGGCATCACCATAGCTATCATCGGCATGTCGCAAAGCATCATAAACACCCTTCTTGGCATCCTGAGCCTCCACATACTTACGCACGGCATCCTGTTGCGCTGGAGTCATATAGCCTGAACGCTGGGCAATAAACTGTTCCATGTCCTTGCCGTCCTCGTATGCCTTCACCGCAACATTCATCTTAGCCTCATCATCAGCAAAAGCACGCTTTAATCGAGCTTTCGACACATCATCGTTATGGTCGATAGCCTTCAAGCCCTCAGCATCCCCATTCCGATAGGCATTCTGTCCCATCACATAGGCATCAGACTTGCTTTCATTGGATGCTGTATCGGCATCAGAAGGACTAACATTGTTCTTCACCGAAGGTGTATCGTCCGCATTTGAAGGCGTTTCACCCCCAACTGGAGGCGTTGGCGGTTCAGTAGGTGGAACATCAGAAGAAACAGAAGCATCTACAGGCTTTTCGGCTGTAGCCTCAGCATTCTGAGCCGAAGCACCACCTTCCTGTGTGGCACCAGGCAGTTCACGCTGTCCCTCTATCAAGGTTTGGCTCATCTGTTCCTTGGTATCGTTCATTTCACGTTTCAGCACGATGTCGTTATAGAGCTGCTTCTGGTATTCCTCCACAAGTTTCTGTTGTTCGGCTGTGCGAGACTTTCCATCACCCTCTAGAGCCTTGCGAAGCGTACCATGCTCCACACCCTGCGAATCCTCGAAGGTGCGAACATACTCCTTCATAATAGGGCTATTCTCGAAAGCACTATCATAGAAGTGACGATAACTGTTCACCATCTGCTGCTCCTGCTCGGTTAGTTCCATTCCGCTCTGCTGCTTCTGGATGATGTCCTTGATGGCAGCAGCATTCTGATGAAGATAGATTGCAGCCTTATCCTCATCACTCAGTTGTTCACCTGCGGCATACTTATCCCTCGCTTGCTCATAAACAGTGTTCAGTCTGTCCTGCAAAGCATCGGTGTGATAAGCCTTTTCATACTCAGAAGTGATATTCAGCGATTTCTCGAAGTCTAGCTTCTTGTCTGCCTTCTGAGCCTCATCAAGCGAAGAATACTCCTTGCGGTCGATGATGCCACCATCCTTATTCAAGGTTTCGAGATATACCTTGCCATCATTATCCATTGGCTGCACGATAATAGAGTCGATAACAGGCGAGAAGGAAGAAGGGCGTTTTCCTTCCACCACAGCCATCATCTTTGCTTTCAATACCTCCGGCACACTCTTATCGTTCATCAGGTTCATGTACTTATCAGTGAGTTGCCCCATCATCTGCACACCGTCACCCTCTACACGATAGCCATTGATGCCCAACTTCTCGAAGGCATCACGCAAATCATCATAGCCAAATCTTTTCAACTCGGCAATATCTTGGCCGTTGAAGTCAAACTTGCGGTTAAACTCCTTGGCATCCTTGAATCGGGCATACTTGCCCACCATACCAGGCAAACCGATGGAAGTAAGGTTAGCCATGCTCTCCAAGAAACTCTCGGCAGCATCCTTGCCTGTAGGTTTGAAGTTCGGGTCGTGCGCCATACGCTCCAACATCTGCTGACCTGTCATAATGCTAGAGTCCACCACCTTGCCACCTACATCTGCAAGGATATTGGTAGCCAAACCTCTGCCCTTGCCTACCATGTTTGCAATAGTACCACCTTGCATAATGGCACCTACGGCACTCTGCTTAACCACCTCGCCCAAAGTATTGGCAAGAATCTTGCCCACGGAAGGATTGTAAACCTTGCCATTCTCATCAAACTGACCTGTACGATAGATTTCATCGATAGGCTTGGAGATAGCCGATTGTCCACCGAAGGTTACTGCACCATGAGCTGCACCAGTCTTCAACGCCATTCCCTTACTCTTACCAATGAGAACCTTGGCTGCACGCTCTGCCATCTTGGCTTCCATACCCTTAGCCATCAAGTCGCTAGCCAGTCTGCCCTCAGCCTTGGCAAGCATACTCTTGGTTACCTTGCCACCTGCGGCACCAGGAAGCCAATAACTCCAAGCATCACCTGCGAAGGTCAACGCTCCACTGCCTACACGCTCCCAGAAGCCCGGCTGATACTGTTGATTGGCAATATCCTCCAGCCAGTTCTGATAGTCGGTCTGCACCAACTTTCGTGTTATCTTGCCCACTATGGTATTACCCAAGCCTGTATTCATGATATACTCTGCACTACCCTTTGGTATCATATTCTTCACCTCCAACTGATTGAGCTGAGCCTTCAACACGTCATCAATCATCGGCTTAAATTGCTTAGGGTTTCCGCTCAGAGTTCCATTCATGCCATATCGCTGCATCACCTTGAAGGCTGCATTGCTCATATCGTTCAGGAACTGAGGATTCTTGTAAAGACCATTAAACTTCTTCTGCAATGCACTGAGAGTTTTCTGAGGGTCTTTGGCTTGATTAGCCTCATACTGAGAAGCGATGGCAGTACCAAGGCGAAGATTGGCTGGAATGTTCTGACTTCCTTCCATACCTTCATTAAAAGCCTTACTTCCTGCCTCCTGTGCCTTGTTATACTCATCCACCACAGAAGGGTTCACATACTTGCTAATAACATCTGAAAGCGCATCATTGATGTCTTGGTTCATCAGTCTGTCCTGTACATGCTCATCGTGAGAATAGAGACGAGTAGCGATGCCCTCAGCGATATTGCGATAGTTCTGACCATACTTTTGCACAAGGCTCTCAACCATGGCTGGCTTCAAGTAGTGAGCCACATAATCATCATAGCTTACACCCATAGCCGAAGCTTCCTGCTTCAACTTATCTTGCACATCATGGCTATACCATTGAGCCTCGATATTCTTTTCGGCATCCTGTACGGTATCATCAGCCAAAGCAGAAACCACCTTGTTGGTCACTTCAAGAGCCGAATGGTTAGCATATCTGTTCAGAGCGTTCTGTGTGGCTTGTGTAGCCTCTTCAGGATTCATACCCTCGGCTTCAAGGTCAGCAACGAAGTTCTCAAAATAGGAGCCTTCCTTATCTGGTCGTTTCTTCCAATCTTCAAGATAGTTAGCAAACTTGGCATCCATCAAAGTATTGTCATTCACTACGCTAGGGATAGAAGGAGCTGGCTCCTGCTTCTGTTCTTGGCTAGCATTCCCCTGTGCGGTCTGCTGCACCTGCTGATTATTGTCTTGTGGTTGCTGCAATGGCTGCGCTTGCTGCTCATTACCCCCAAGAAGCATACCGGTAATCATGCCTCCCATTTTCTGCTCCCTACCAATATTACCTGCATCCACCTTCGGCATCATGCCGAGTGCTTGCGAAATCAAGCTAGGTTTCTTCAACTCGCCTCGCTGATACTCATCATTCAGCTGAGCCAAGTCCTTGAAGTTGCCTGGCTTGTTGTCAGGAGAATTGAAAGCATCAATCACCTCTTGTGGATATTGAGTCTGTTCAGTTCCCTTAGAAGGTGAAGAAGGAGAAGGCTTCTTGCCTACCTCATTGATAGGGGTAGCGTTTCCACTGGTATCATACCAAATGTAACCTTGCTTGCGGTACTCCTCCACATCCTCGATAGGCACATCCACCTTTTGCTTCTTATCGTCAAACATGGTGATATAGCCACCCTCGAAGTCCTTGGCGAAGTTATCCATGCCTCGCTGCTGAACAACCTCATCTGGGATGTCATACTCATTGTTGTCCTTATCCCATACGTGATAAGTCAACTTAAATTTGTTGTCTTTGTCTGCCATATATTATGTTATTTTCTTTGATACTTAGAATAATCAACCTTTGTGCTCGAAGTTCCTTTGGCTGGTTTTCCACCATAAGGGCGAACGGTTCGTTTCTTTCCCTCCTTAGCCATCTTAGCCCTAGCGTAAGCGGATGCCTGTTGGCGATTGTACTTGTTAGCCCAAGTTCCACCTCTTCCATCAGTATTGCCACCGATATTCATACCATTGTGTGTAGCCCATTCATTCACATGCTTCTTGAAAACAGGGTCGTTCACATAGTTGGTGTTGAAATCGTCCGCTTCCTTATCGGCTTGATTGCCTCTGATGGTTTTCTCGGTCTCAGCCCCAATCTTGCCAACTTGGGCTTTCTTCACAGCCACACCTGCGGCATGGTCAGCAGCTCCTGCATTGGCGTTGTTTGCTTGGGCGGTAAGCAAGTTACTCTTCTTTCCTCTCAGTTCGTCTTCCGTCTTAGTCTTGGCGGTAGAAAGACCTGCTGCTGCATTAGAAGCTGCTTGCCTTGCCTGTTCGGTCTTCACCTTTTCAGGTGTCAAAGCATCCTCCTGTGCCTTCTGCGAACCACGATAAGCAGCAAGGGCATCATTAGCCTTGGCTGCTGACTCTGCTTGCATCTGTGCTTGCTTATTGGCTCTATCTTTCCAGATGTTCGCCATCATCTGGTCATAGCCTTTTTGCCGAAGGGCATCAGTGCCTTCCCTTAGCTTACGTTGGCGTTCCGTCAATGCTTGGGCTGATTCTACCTTTTGTTCAGGAGCACCGATGACTGTGCCGAAGAAGTTGCCTACATGCTGGAAGAGATTGCCCAACTGTTCCCACTTTGCTTGTCTCTCGGCTTTCTTCTGCAAAACAGCATTGGCTGCTACCGTCCTATCCACATCACCAAGAGATTGAAGCCAAGGCATAAAAGAAGCCCAATCGCCATTGCCATTCTTCTCGAAGTCCCTCATGATGTCATAAGGTTTCATCTGCTGCAAGAGAGGGTTCTGCTCTATATCGGCATAAGGTTTGCTCCAATCAATAGAAATGCCTTGATTTGGAGTAACCTTGGTTACATCATCAGTTGGCTGTTGTGTGAAGGATGGTTGATTACCATCTACCAATCCATTTGTATCTATTGGAGCTGTCGTAGTTGTTGATGTAGCTTGCGCTGCCATACTATCCCCACCAGATGGTGTTGGTGTCTGCACAGTGAAAGAAACTGGCTCTGATGGTGCTGACTGCCCATCATCATTGGATGGAAAATCGGTTACAGGTGTCACAGCCGTAGCTGGACGCTTTGGAGTTAAATCGTCACTCATAAATCCCATATCTACCTCCTTTCCTTACCACGGCAAACTACTTGCAGCACTAGCCAAACCACCAGCTGCACCTCGAATGGCTTGCGACTGAGCCAAACCCTTTTCCTTCTTGGCGGTAGCAATGTAGTTGGTCATTTGGTCTATCTGAGAATCTGCGGTGTTCCATACATTCTCTTTCTGTTGGGCACCTTGCACCGCGGCTTGTTGCATCATGTTGCCCACTTGCTCATTGGCTGCTTGTTTGCTCAGAGCCACAGCCTCATCACTACCACCACTCACGATGTTGGTATTCTTGGCTTTCTGCGTGGCATTATCCAGCACCTTCTGGGCGTTGGTCACTGCCACCTGGTTCTCGGCTGTCTGTGTCGGGTCCTGATAATAAAGATTATCACGGTGGTCCTTCACCTGCTGCATACGATTCTCAAAGGTCTTGATGTATTCGTTGTATGCAGCATTTTGTTTTTTGGCTGCTAGAGCACCACCTACAGCTGATACTCCTAAGCCAGCAATACTTCCTATAAGTCCCATAAAATTCGAATTTAATGTTTAAACAGTGCTAAAGTAATGCGTTTTTCTCGCCTATCTGTGATAAGTTGCGCAACTTGAACAACAAGTTTCGTTATTTTTCACTATATTTGCACCCGAAAACTATCAGTAAACAATAAAATTCTATAGAATATGGCAACAAAGAAAGATAATAGCAATGAGCCGAAACCAAAGCGAAAGAAGACAGGTGGACGCAAGGCTGGCACGGCAAACAAGATAACGAAAACGGTACGTGAAAGCCTCAGCGATGCCATCACTGGCTATTTTAACGGCATCAATGAAAAAGGCTACTCTCTCGCCAATGACCTCATGCAGATAGAAGAACCTGCTGGACGCTTGGCTATAGTAGCAAAGTTCCTCCCATACGTTGCTCCAAAGCTTCAATCCATATCATTCAACAATGATGAGCATCGAAGCCTGTCCGTGGAAGAGTCCTTCATGGAGTTGGAAGAGAAATTTGAGAAACAGGAGACCACCATCAACATCAAGAATCTCAAAATCGTTAATAATGGCTAAATACGAAAAAAGGGTAGCCCTCTCTAAATTTTCTGCTACTTTAGAGAAGACTACCCTATGGTATGGAATTGACTGAATCCGTCAGATATTAAGTTTTATTGGCACAATTTTAAGATATATTAGCTACTTTTTCTCCCTCATGCGCTCAAAATACTTCGTCTGGTCTTTGGTGATATTCTTCACCTTAATCTGTATAGTACAGTTCTTAGGCACTGTATCATTGATATTATCCATCAGTTGCTGGATAATGTCATCCGTGTTCAGGTAGCCATTGCCTTCCACATGGCCAACCACCTCGCCCATGAAATACGCATCAGCACTGAGTTCAAATGTTTCCTCCACCTTTTCAAAAACAGGCGCATGATACTCCTGTATTCGTCTGCTTGGGTCATTGGTAAAGAAAATCTTCTCCACCACCTTCTCATTCAGTTCCCAGGCTCTGGAGAAATCTGGCTTCACATATCCCATGGTAATCTTGTGAGTACTGACGTGATTCATAGCAAAACCTATCTCTTCATAGTTGGCACCAATATCATTTTGCGCTATAGTTGCCCAGGTGTGGCGAAATGTATAAGGAGTTATCTTCAATTCACTATCCTTCAATGTATTCACACAGAATTTCTTTAGGAATATGCACAAATTACCATCCATCGACCTGCTACACCCATAGCTTTTATGGAAATTAAACAGATATGGGTCATCTTTATCTGCGAAATACTTCGTCATTGTAGGTAGGAGCATATCAGGAACTCTCATTTCTATATAAGCTTCATCAGCTCTAGCCGATTGCGTCTTCTGGCGCTTGTAATGAAGAATACCATCATAATAATCAACCTTCTTCATTACATAAAGGTCAGCCACATTGATTCCGGCAAGACACAATACCATCTTGCACACATCCACTGCCAGGCATTCTGTCTTAGAAGAAGGAATCACAGAAAAAATCCTTCTGCAATCCTCCATCAGGATAGCACGCTTTTTGGGTACAACATGATTAGGAAACTCCACCTTAGTCCAAGGATTCACCTTTATTCTTACGATGTCGTTGTCATAATCATTATATTTAGCCACACCTGCCTTGAACATTTTCTTTAAGAACCTTGGATAAAAGGCTTTCTTTGACTTAGAATCCTTCATACTATCTATCCATCCTTGCACAAGTTTGGTGTTCAATTCGCTAAACATTACTTTCTCAGAACCACAATATCTTTCTATGCTATGCAATGTATTGTGATAATTGACAAGAGACTGAGGTCTCAATGTTTCTGACAATTCACCAATATATTCTCTAGCGAAGTCTGAGAAACACACATCTGCATCATTCTGCTCCAGATAGTCCCTAACCTGTTCAGCACTCCAAGAACGGATGTCAAGCTTATTCAGCTTGAACATCCATTCTTCAATAATTTGGTTCAGAGAATTAAGCACAAAAGAATCCTTCACATCATGAGAACCCTTCACGATGCCCTTCTGCCCCACCATCTTGCTCGTCTTGATATAAAGCGACCTACGATTATGAGTCATTCGGATGTACACTTGATAAAAGCCATCAGACCTCTGATGCTGAACAACAATTTTAAATGTAGCCATAGTAATTTTATTTTCAAAGCAATTTCAAAACAAACGCACTTGTTTGTCACGTTTAACGTGTCAAACGTTTCTAAAACACTATACTTCTGACTATCTAGAAACCAACGATTTACGTTATTTCCTTAAATGTCAAGCAATTATAAAAATATGCTTTCTAATTTCCAAACCAGATTCATTTTATACTGTATTTATTAATGTTTTAGCGTTCCTTTCGAAACAATTTATAAACTTTATATTAATTATATTTTACTTCTTGATTATATATACTATTTATTCGTTTCAAACTTCCCCCTTATATTCTATATCAAACTTATAAAGTTTCTCGCCCTTTTTGCAGTTTAATTTGATTATTATATCATTATGCTCTAGCTTATTGGCATTCTTGTTGACCAGAATATAACTACCATCTAATATAGCATCTTTCCACAGTAATTCAGATGCCCCCTGACCTTCCTCTTGAACCTGAGCAGCCACAATAGGTATTTGCTTGCCATATTCAAAATTTGCAGTCCAAACAGAAAAGGAAGATATTCCACCGATTAAATCTGCACAGAAATAAGCCTCATCTTTGTCAACTTGAAACTGAGGAAAAGAACTATATCTGCAAGATTTTCCATTAAAATTAAATTTATAAGTATAGTTTTCCTCCAATTGTTCTTTCCAATCTACAGAAGGCAAACTAGCAGAACCAATAATAGCTCCTTTGTACTTAACCTTAATAGAGTGAGAGAATCCATTATAATTGGTATAGTTTAATTGCATATCAATGGTAAAATCGTCACCACTTCTTGACAGAAGAAAGTAGCTACCTTGATTCATGTTGTAAGAACCACCATTAACATCAAAATCTAACTTTGGTTTCTGGGTTTCATCAACGACAGTAAACTTCGTATCATACTTGTTTGTAGTCAAGTCAACCTTTTCACCATAGTTGTAATTCATAAGTGATACATCTATATATTTGGAAGGCTCTTCTGAATCGTCCAAACTAATTTTCAAATCGAAAGATGTATTATAATGAGGTCCTGTAACAGAAAGCACTGACGGCACCTTAGCATAACTTACCTTGCAAACTTCATTATCCCACAAAGCAGTATTACTTGAAGCCTCATCTTCATTCCCAGAGTAAGATTCCTTACTACAAGAAGAAAAGAGACCAAGCGATAAAACAAATAACAGCACAAATGCTTTGATTACTATTTTTCCCATATTATTCATTTTTACTTAAAATTGCATATACCAAAATCGCCCCAACAAATATTGGTGATATATCAGTAAAATATTCCCAAAATCCATTATCTGTAGATATTTTCCAAGCAATGCACCACAAGTAAGAAGGTATATTAAGGAGAAAACATAGTCCAATCAATGGATTTACCCCCAAACAAGACAACTTACCTAATTTTACTCCATGCTTCTTTGCCTCAATCCACATTCTAATGTGATTTGCTTGGACAAAAAATACGATTGGTGACAAGCATACCACAATCGAACATAATAAAACACGAAGCCAACCTTTCGTACACAAGGAAACAAAAGCACATATTGGAGCAACAACTAAACCTAACAAATAGAATACGTATAATAAACGAAACACAGGATTAAGACTTGGTTTAACGTCCGAGTTTGTTTCTATATTCTTATTAGTTGGTTCAAAAGCCATCAAAAATAAAAAGTCACCTTCCAACTGCATTGAAACAGCATATTTGTCGTTACATAAATATTCACCTTGTATTCCTAATTTTCTTTGCAACTTTACATCTATTTCTTTCAAGTTCGACTTTCTCACAATATCATCGAACAAATGAATTAAGTCCAATTTTGCCATATTGTATTGATGCATATTAGATGGTGCTGCACCCAAAGCAACAACACTAACATATTCAGTTTTATACACTTCTATTTGTATAAAGAACTCATCATAAAGTTCGTAGGAGCGAAGCTCGCATATTGTAATTGTTGTATGGTCAGGCTTATTACTAGGAGATTCTTTTATCTCTATATTTTTACGAGTTAACATTTGCCTCATTTCCGAATAAGGCATTCCAACATAAAAGTCTGAAATCTTAATTAGACCATCATCATTAATTTTAATATCAAATATAAGCATATTCAATTTAATTTTAGATTTATATCTATTATCCTACATGTACCTGACTTCTTGCAGGAAGTCCCTGGATTTCTCTCAGCACCTTATTCTCTGCTCTAAGGGCTATCAACTCTTCATACATAGTTGAATTATTTAGAGGCATAGCCTCAACTGCAGATGATGTCCCATTGATAAGTTCAGCAGGATGTACACCTAAAGCCTTAGCCATTCTCTCAACCAATCCAAGGGTCAAATCATTTCCTTCCATTATAGCCTCTACCTCTGAGCGAGATATACCAAGCATAGAAGCAAGTTTAATTTCCCCTATGCCTTTTTCTTTCAAGATAGCTTTTACCTTTAAGATATTCAGCAATGATGTTTTGTTTTCATCTACAGAAGAAGAAAACAACTTGAAGAAATCATAATCAAGAGCATTGCATATCTCAACCAACTTATCAGAGTCGATTGAAGATTTGGATAGAACACGATTGACATTTTGATTAGGAATGCCGATTCTACGTCCAAATTCAGACTTAGTAATACCTAACTCATTGATTCTTTGCTCAATAGCTAGACCAACATTAATAGTTTTGTTCATAACATCAATCAATTTAATTGTTAATATCAATCAATATAGCTTATTGTTTCTTAAATAAATAATCGTTTTTGATTACTTTCAAGCTAAAATGATTATCTTTGCACCGTAAAGTTAATAAATAAATAAATAAGTACCAAATAAATTTGTAGAAAAATGAAGAAAGAAGATAAAAAAGTTCCAGATTCGCCTTATAGGCTGTTTGTTTATCCCTTTCACACCGGGCTTACAAGCGGATGGATAGACCAAGAAGGAAAGCAACATGCCGGATTTCCAGTTTGGCATGGAATGGCGGTCAGAATGGGTAGAGACGATGAGGAATACATCAACCTAGCCAAAGTCTGGCACCAAGGAAAAGAACTTCCAAAAAGCGACCAAGATGATTGCCTCCTTGATTACGCTGACGGCATGACTACAGAAGTCGGTCATACATATACAGACCCAGATGGTAGTCGTGGATGGCTTACTGATTCTGGGGCGCATCTATTCGAAGAAATATCTCAATGGGCATATCTCAAAGATATTGTTCCTACCAAATTAAAGAAAGGAGGCAAATAATGAAAAAGAACGAAAATGACAATTTAGCAGCTCACTTCCATTCTCTGTGTGAAGAGAAGAAGTTGAAAGATGAGATTGCCAAGCAGCAGAAGAGACTCTGGCTCAGAACTAAGATTCATGAGATTATTGGCTTGCCAGAAAAAAGCACCTTCGAGGAAATCTTTAATTGGATATACCAGGCATCTATCTACGAGTGGGAAGGCATGTTGTATTGCTTCAACTATGCAGCAAAAGCAAGAATCCATTGGGGGGAATACGATGAAGCCTTGAAAGATGCCAAGGAACTTTACTCATTCCTCAAATAAGAATATAAGAAAAAGGAGACAAGACTATGCAAAAGATAATGTTCAATGACCAGTACGGTCTCACCCAAGCTGTTCTGGAAGGTCGCAAGACTCAGACCAGAAGAATCGCCTTTCAAGAGCCTTTCAAGTATAATTGCAACTGCGGTATCTGCACGGAAGGAAAAGACAAGGGCAAGCTAACCATCAATGATGGCAATGAGATAGTGGCAAAGTCCACTTATAAAATAGGTGAAGTCGTGGCAGTCGCTCAAAGATACAGCAACATTTCACTGGAACCATCCATCAGGACAATACTATGCAAACATCCTGGATGGAATAACAAGATGTTCGTCACGGCAAAAACGATGCCACACCAAATCAAGATTATCAACATCCGTGTACAGCACCTACAGGACATCAGCATCGATGACTGTATGGATGAAGGAATCTTCTGTAGCCACATCGATGGCATTGACGATGCTTATTCATACGATGCCACAAATGATAGTTTTGTGAAGAAATGGTGGTACAGAACTCCTATCGAAGCATACAAGATGCTTAGCTGTAAGCTCCACCTCCATTGGGGCAGCAATCCACTCGTCTTCGTTTACGATTTCGTTCTAGTTAAATAATAATTCAATTCAAACAATATGTCAGAAGAAACATTACCTCTCAGACCTCAGATTAGGGAACTGGCGTTAGGTCAAGCCATCGACTTCCCTATCAAGAGAATGCTATCGGTCAAGAGTAGTTGCACCGACCTCGGTGCCATCTACAGCCGAAAGTTCAAGACCAAGCTCAATCGGGAGCAAGGAGTTATCACAGTAACACGTATCAAATAAAACAAAATAGTCATGAACCAAACAGTACAAATCCAGTTCGCTGACAAGATGGTCTCGTTCGACACATTCCTATCAGCCATACGCAATGTAGTCCAGGAAGAAATTTCCAAGGCTGTAGGCAAGCGACAATTCATCACCCAAGCCAAGGCATTCGATACCTTCGGCAGACGCAATGTAGAGCGATGGGTGAAGGAAGGCAAGGTCAAGGTCTTCGGGCGTGGCAAGAACGGCAAGATTACTCGCTACGAATACCGACTGTCCGAACTGGAAGCCTGTGCCTGTAAAGTTCAAGACTATCTCCACCCAATATAGGAAATTTTACTTTTAGAGAATAGACATAAGCTAACATTGCAAACAGGAAAAGCTCGCTGTGAAGCGAAACTTACTATTCCTTTGAAACATTCATAAAAGGTGCCTGGGCAAATATCACTGCGAAAACAGCTGTTCATCATTAAAATATGATAAGTACAAATCCACTCAGGCACCTTTCTTCTTACGGTCGGCATTGCAATCTTGCATGTAGCCTAGCCCATCGGGGGCGATGTTCATAAAAAATGATTGATTGTTTAAATGCTTTTTATTACAAGGTTCACCATGTTTTCTGCGAAAAAGAACTAAGCAGATAGGCACAAGGGTTCGACTCCCTAACCGACCACCAATATTAGTAATAATATAAAACGACAAGGATATGAAAACAATTAAGATTATCTTCTGCATTGCCATCTGGCTAGTCCTGGGATGGCTTTGCATCACGAAGCTCTCACAGGGCATCCACGATGAGAACCTCATTTCACAGATGCCTCAGAGCACCTATGATGAGATAGTAGATACGCTTACTACTAGAAATGGTTTCCAGCCTACCGAACATCAGATAGTAACTTACTATTATGAGCGATTCCAGAAGTAAGAGCACCTATGCAGCTCGCAAGTGCCTCCTCTGCCCAAATGGGCGCAACTGCATCAATGGCAAGTATTGTTATAAATACAAGATGTACGTGCAGCATCAGGAGAAACTTCCATGTGAATAACTATTTAAACTAAATAATATGGAACAGAATAACAAGAATAAGGAGCAGACATCATTCAAGATATTCGATAAGGTTCTTGTGCGTAACAGCGATGAACATAAATGGAGACCAGCAATCTTCGCACGAACACGTATAGGTGAATCCCCATACAAATACAACGCTTTGCTATTATGCACCGGGCACGTAGGTGACTTTATCCAATGCATCCCATACAAAGGAAATGAGAAAATGGCATTCACCACAGCCCCATTTTAGGTAAACAGAAATGTGGTTTTTATATAATATCAATCAATATGAATCACGCTAGTTTATTCAGCGGAATCGGTGGCGCAGAGGTCGCTGCATCCATGATGGGATGGCAGAATCTCTTCCATTGCGAGATACAGGAGTTCCCTCGCAAGGTGCTCGACTACTGGTTTCCTAATTCAGAAAGTTATGAAGACATTACCAAAACAGACTTCACAAAGTGGCACGGCAAGGTCGATGTTCTCACAGGAGGATTCCCCTGCCAACCTTTCTCCCTCGCTGGCAGAAGAAAGGGAGCGGACGATAACCGCTACCTCTGGCCACAGATGCTTCGAGCGATACGGCAGATACACCCCACTTGGGTCGTTGGTGAAAACGTTGATGGAATCAAGACGATGGTGGAGTCCTGCCAAGTCACTCAAATGGGACGCACGGACAATCTTTTCGAAGAGAATCACCTATACCGAGAGGAAAGCCGATTCACCCTCGACAAAATCTGTGCAGACCTCGAAGCCGAAGGATATTCCGTCCAACCGCTTGTTATTCCAGCTTGTGCCATCGGAGCACCACACCGAAGAGACCGTGTTTGGATTGTTGCCCACCGTTCAGACCCAAGGGCTGAAACAGTGCAACAAGAAGGGCAAGACGGAATTTGTTCCGCTAGACCTTCTCCCCACACCCAATGCGATGGACATAGCCCACAAGGACATGGAAATCAACGAGCGAGGGCGAAGAAATCCAAAGAAGGGCAAGACCGACCACAGCCTAGGTCTAGAAGACATGGCAGTGGCACAACTCCTTCCTACGCCCACGGCACTCGACAAAGGAGGAGGAAGAATAAACAAGAGCCTTTCACCGAATGCAGCAGAACGCCCAACCTTGGCACTCGCCGCTCGAAAAGGCTTGCTTCCCACTCCTTGCAGCATAGAAGCCACGAAGTTCACCAAGACAATCAATCCCAATTCCCAGATGGGGCAAGGACTAACAGCCTTGGCGGTCAACGGTCTTCTTCCCACTCCTACCGCAATGGAGGTAAAGCACTCCAAGCGAGTAAAGGGCTTGAAAGAACAGGGCGCAAAAGGGATGTACAGCCGAAAAAACGGAGCACTTCGCCCGAATGGACTGACCGACTTTCTGGATTTCCATTATCTCCTCACTCCAATGGCTGCGGATGGAATGAGAGCAAACATGAAGATGCAAGCCCTCAAAAACCACAACAAGGAGAAAGCCAATCTGGCGGAGCAGATAGCCCACAAAGTAGGTGGCGGAACTTCCCAACTCAATCCCCTGTTTGTAGAGGAAATGATGGGATTCCCTTTGATGTGGACAGCCTTACCATTTCTTTCCCCAAGTGGCGACAAGAATCCATAAAGGCTTACGGCAATGCCTGGGTGCCACAAGTGGCTTACGAGATATTCCGTGCCATCGAGGCAGAAGAAGAAAACAAATAAATGATAGATTCGTAAATTCTACATTCCAAATAAAAGAAGAATAAATGAAAACAGATGGCTACATATTTACTCCAGAGCTGTTGCAGTGGCGTTACTTCCATCGTCCTGTGGTCGTTCAGGTGCTCATCCATGTGCTCCTCTCCTCCGCTCACAACGAGGCTTCCGCTGCAACCCTCTCCTATCGTGATTTGGCTCTACAGCTCCATACCACGGTCAAGACCATCCGTGTCGCCATCGATGTGCTCATAGCCGAGAAAATCATCACCAAGTGCTCTGCTCCAAGAGCCTCAACCAAACTCTACGTTAACAGTTCTCACCCCTTATCCCACTGCATCATACCGTGGCAAAGAGACCAAGGGTCACAGGTTACGGCACACTTCGGGGCACAGATTGGGGCACAATCTAGGGCACAGACCTCAAACTCACAACAAGCTGATAATCAAGGTTGCAAGGTGTATTACCAAGATGAGCAGGGCACAGATTGGGGCGCAGTTATGGGCACGGATGGGGCACAGCAAAGGGCACAGCAAAAACAAGGGGCACAGCCAAGGGCACAATCTAGGGCACAGATTTCACACTCCGAAACCCCTTTAAATAGAGGTGATTACGAAGATTTGAGCAAAGTCAAGGGCACAGATGAGGACATAGCCAAGGGCACACTTGCGAGAAAAGGGAAGAAAGAAACGAAAGAAACAAAAGAAAGCCTTTCCCCCGAACCCCCTATTAAAGAAAAGAAAGAAAGAAAAGAAAGAAGGCAAAAGAGAGCACCCACCCAAACACAAAAAAAAGAAAAAGAAAAAAAGTCGGTGGATGATGAAACTCAGTTCTCCGAAGTGTTAAGGCTCTTCAATCGCCTCTTCCTGGGCACGCAGGTAAAGCCAATCTCGAAGATGACTCCCGACCGCAAGAAGCTAGTCGCCAAGTTTATCTCTGATTACTCCTTCGAGGACATTGAGCCGATGCTTCGCAAGGCTCTCAACTCAGACCTGCTCTCAGGGCGCAAGGATGGTGGCTGCTATATCTCCTTCAACTGGCTCTTCAACCCAAAGAACTACGAGCCTCTGATGGAAGGCACATTCGACAACCCTACGATTGCAGCCTCAGCCAGAAAGAAGCCTCAGCCTTCAAGTTCTACACCATCTTCTCCTCCACAGCCTCAACACGAGGAAACCAACGAGGAAATTGAAGCTCGTCTCGAAAGGAAGGAAGAACGCAAGAAGGAACTGGAGAAAGAACAGGCCGAAGCCTTACGGCAGAAGTATCTAGGCTGGATAGAAGCTGCCAAGAAGAACCCGGATGGTTCCATGGCACAGATGGTGAAAGATGCCTACAAGAATGGCACTCTAGCTAAACTGGGCATCGACTGGACACCACCTGTGGAAGAGGAAACGAAAAACCTCCTCGACTTGGACGATAAGACACAAAACTATCTCCAGTCTCTCCTCAGCGACTAAGATACAAGTAACAAACAATTTAATTCATACAGTTATGGACAAACAAGAATTAATAGACCGTCTCAACGGCAATTATCCCGAACACACGCAGAAGCCTCAGCAGAAGAAGGTGCAGCGTGAAGGTCAGTTGCAGATAGCCTGTGTACGATGGTTTCGCCTACAGTACCCGGCATTCTCCACCCTCCTCTTCCACCCTAAGAACGAGGCAGACGGTGCTACCAGTGGCAAGAAGATAGCCATCAATGCAGCATCGGGCGTGGTCCAAGGCGTTCCCGATCTCATCCTCGCCCTCCCTTCCATGAAGGATGGCAAGACGGGCATCATCTACGAGAACCCAGAAGTTTACTTCGGCTTGGGCATCGAACTAAAGTATGGCAAGACAAACAATCAGTCTGCCAATCAGAAACGCTTCCAGGGCTATTGGCAGTGCGCTGGCTACAAGTACGCCCTCTGTCGTTCCCTAGAAGATTTTATCGAAGTGGTCAAGGCTTACATGCAAGCAGCCGAAGTCAACGCCTTCGAGAAAGTTCGCTCCTATCACCTCATCAACGATGATACTGAGCACAACAAGCAGGTATTAAACAAAATCATTAAAAACAAGAAGTAATATGGAAATCGGATTTATCATCATCATGCTGTGCCTTATAGTTATGGCCAGCACATTCATCTATCTAGTTTACCACCATGGCCATCGCTCATGCAAGAACTGCAAGTTCTTCCGTCCTACGGAAAACAGTAAGTACAGCGGAACATGCAACGGCTTCGGTCATCATCGCTTCCACTGGGAGTGCTGTGGAGAATGGAAACGTAAAGCAACCAACCAAGAGGATGAACTTTAAAATCATGCATCTATGGGTAATTACATCAAACAAAACCTGATGCAGCCAACACCATCAGTTGCTAATCAGGAGGAAATGAGGATGTGCAAGTTCTGTGTACATAGCCACATCAGCGACCTCGGCTACAATCATTGCTGGAAGTCTGATAGTGTTACGTATAATGGAGATTCCCCTACAGGCATCTGCTGTGCATTCAGAGATAGTCGGATTTGGAAACCCTATTATTTCTCTGGTCTCATGTCACACTACAGGGGAAACATCTGTTGGGCAAGACCAGTGTATAACTCTCCTAAAAAGGGCAAGAGCCGTATTTTCAAATACGAAGTCATCGACCCGATAGCCTCAACAATAGCAACCCTATTGCCCAAGGAGTTCGCCAAGGAATACATTCCAGCCACTCCTGGCTCCAAACCTCCACATACGATGAAGGAGTATGAGAAATTTGACACCTATTGTTTCGGTGGCTACGACCCAAAGCTAACAGAGAATCAAGAGGCAAGAAATTACAATGAAGCCCACTGGCAGGAAATCCTAGCCCAGGAAGCAATCGAAGAACAATTAAGTAAAGCCCCCGTTCCCAGCGATTCCATCGCTGGTCCCATAAAAAGAATATAAGCGTATGACAAAGGAAGAATATGAAGAAATGCGTAACACCATCAACTCCATAGGCGAATACTACAATTCCATCGAAGAGCTAACCAAGGTCAGAGAACTTGTAGAAGAAGTCGATGCATCAAACAACATGGTTATACTAGAAAGCCATGTAAAGCTGGATATATCCATCCCAAGGAATGGCCGTGTTACAAACGAAGACATCACCAAGTATCTTGATGCAGAAACAATTCTCTACATCAGAAATGTCATCCTCCGAAGATTAAATAGCCGTATCGCATTCTTCGAACATCAGATAGAAAACATTAATTACACCAAACGTAAAACAAAGAAAAAGTAATGAAGATAAAATTAATCAAACCAACAAAGTGCGCTCAGGATGTTCACGAAACGACCAAATATCCACGCCCATGGTTTAAGCCGAAGCCAGAGCTTCCAGCAGGTACGATTTTGGAGGTGAGTGATGTATGGTCGAATTTCTATGGCAGATATTATCGCTGTCCATTGCCTAAAGAAATGAAAGATAAAGGTTATTCCCTTCCATGGTACGACATCCCAATAGAGAATGCAGAAATATATAAAAGTTAAATTTTAATCATAATAATTATGGCAATAGTAAACGTAGATTATTCAGAGTTCGAAACCTTGAAGAATCGAGTAAAGGAATTAGAAGAGACCGTAAAAGAGAAGGATAAGACCATCGCGTCCCTCAAAGACGGTTCCAGAGTCATCATCCGCAAGGAAGTGCAAATAGAATACGAGAGATTCAGTGACCCATTTAGTAGAATGCGTGGCATTGACAAGGACCCTTTGTATTCACAAGATGAGAAGCCAAGACGAACAGTTGAGACCTCCGAGTCTTACGTTGGCTTTGAGGATGTGCGCCTGAAGGTTGAGGAGCACATGAAGGATGAGGTGAAACGTAGCATCCAACAGCGAGACGAATCACGTGCAAATTACGACTCCTCTGTTCAGAGATACAATGAGAAAGAGAAAAAGTTGGCTTACAAGGAAAAGTCTCTCGATGACAAGTACGCCCAAAAGGAAGCTAATCTCGTTTCTGAATACAAGGAGAAGGGTAAAGCCCTTGAAGCAGACTATCTTGCCAAAGGCAAGGCATACAAGCAGCAATTGGATGCAGACTACAATTATTACATAAAGAAAGCTGGTCGCTTGCTATCCATCAGTGATAGTGCAAGAGAAGCCCTGTCTCTCCTCAACGCCAATCGCTTCTTCAAGCCAAAGGGCGTAGAAAGCATTCTGGCAAAGATAATTCAAAAGTGTGAAGGTTAGCCAATGGACAGAATACAGAACGAAATCAGTAAGCTTCGCCATGAGCAGCATTTGCACGAAAGACTGCAAGAAGCCAAGCTTCGACAGATAAAGCGTGAGCACGATGGTCTCCACAAGTGGATAACCATCACGCCACGCCTCAGACTCCTCTGCCGAATAGACGAGCAAGGCAACCTCCTCCCAAAGGAGCTAGACCGCATCAAGAAAGTTAAACAAACATTAGGTATCAAATAAACTATGAGTGAAGAATCAGCATTATCCTTTCGCAAGCTAGTTTCAGCTATGCGAACCACCGAGAAGGAGTATTGGGCACACCGAGACAAAAAGATGCTTCGCCAATCCATTGAGCTAGAAAAGCGTGTCGATGATATTATCTTGAAGGCAGATGGCTCAGCCGTCCCTCAGAACGACAACGGCACCTTCTTCCTTCTGGTAGCGGAACTTAGAGCCTCAACCATCCAATACTTCCAAGAGAAGAAGAAGGCTCAGCCAGACAAAGAGCTGGTCAATACCCTCTTCAAGACCATCAAGGAGAAAGAAGCCAAGCTAGATAAGATGCTCATTCGCCTCCAAGATGAACAGATAAAGAAAGATGGCTACAGCATCCACTACTTGGTTATGGAGCGACTGCCAAGAGCACATCAAGCTCGCCCAGTCTTCAGTTCCATGGATGAGCAACTTGCCAAGGTAGAGTTGAAAGACCTCTACCGCCATCCCGACCCTCCTGGCACTATGTATTTCATCTGCAAGAAATACCTTGGCAAAGACGGCAAACCTCTATCAGAAGAAGAGGTAGATAAAATTATAAATAACAATTCAAATTCTTAAGATTATGGAAAAGAAAACAGAAAGTTTAAAAGTCAAAACAGACAAAGCCATTGCCGAAAAGATTATTGGCACAGGCAACGGTTCATCCCTTCGTTCTCGCACAGGCTCATGGTTCGAGTGCAAGGTGCGCTACGAGAAGACTCAGGACGATGGTAGCGAGAAAATGGTAAACGAGCTGTACGTGGTCGATGCCCTATCCTTCACAGAGGCAGAGGCAAGCATCATTGACAACATGCAGGTCTATGTATCTGGTGAGTTTAAGGTTGCCAACATCAACCCAACCAACTACAACGAGATATTCTTCTCGGATATTGATGACGATGATTTATGGTTTAAGGCACGTTTGGCTTTCATCACCATTGATGATAAGAAAGATATGGAGAAGCGTACCTATGTCAACTACCTCATCCAAGCCAAGTGCATCGAACGTGCCAAGCGTTACGTTGACGATGTTATGGGCAAAACCATGATAGACTACGAGTTGAAGAGCCTCAGCGAAACCAAGATTCTTGATGTCTTCGAACATAAAGCATAAATTGCGCAAGTTATCACTTCTGTTCCGCACAGAAGTGGTAACTTAGCCCACATTATTAATATATAATATAGAACAATATATGAAAAAGTTGAAACGTTTCATCATTTATCTCCGTCTCTGGTTCATCCGTAAGATGGGCTACACCCTCCCATCCCTCAGAGAAGCTACTAGCGTCTTGCCTGGAGAGTTCTACGACCTCTTCGGGCGCATTGTTCGTGCAGTACCCAACAAGGAATCATCCTCACCACAAGTAAAGGACAACTTTGAGCATGAAGAAGTCCCAGAGCATTGCCATAACTGCGATTTGTTCAAAGAGCACATTCCTTGCTCCTTCAATCATCGTATGCCCAACGGCTGCGATATTTGCGACAATCATCATTTCGAAATCATCTGCATCAACAGAGGTCAAATCTAAAGCACAATCAATATGAAACAGCAAAAGTCAAATTATAAACTCGACAAGAAGACTGGTCACCTTCTCGAAGTCCCTTCCAAGAAGCAAGTTCGTGAACATGTCAAGAAGGTACGTGAGCAGACTAGCCAAGAGCCTCAGCAACCTATCACAGTGCATGAGACCCAAGCCGACAAGAATTTCAATAAGGTTCAGAAGGTTATCGACCGAATGCACGCCAAGGCGAAGCTCCCCGACTTCCTTCACATGGCACGCAAGAAGTTCCTTTCCACCGTCTGCGTTATCAATCGCCCAGGCAAGCAGCATAGCCTCCTCCCCGACAAGAAAGGGCGTTATGTCATGCTCTGCCACCGCAAGATGGCAAAGGTCTTCACTGCCGATGTCTGCCTTCTCGTCAAGATTCAGAAGTCCACCATCGAGAAGCATGAATTGGCACCAGGTGGAGAAATCACCACTGAGCAATGGCAAGATGGTAGCTGGAGCATAGTCCCATGCAGAGTGGACAAAAGCAACTACACCACCATTCAGGAAGTCCGTCTTCGCCCATGGTTCTTTCTCCACCGCTATTGGTACGAGATAACCTTTGATGGCAGGGTAGAGCCAGCTATGATGCTCAACGATTACAACCTCAACCCTACCCTTCGCAAGAAGCATTTCTATGTCACCCGAGAATATGTAAAAGTACGTAACCAGGATGCCGAAAACGACTACTTCCGTTTCTGGCTCCACAAACCTACAGATTATGCTGAACGAGACTGATATATTTATCCTTAACCGTCCACGCCCTCAAAAGCGTGGACTCTCCCTCAACAAGAATGGGCGCATCACCTTGCGTTCCTACCCTGTAAAGCTCTTGGGGCTACAGCGAGGCGACAAAATCGTGTTCTTCTGTCTCGGCTCTCAGATGTATATCACCAAGTCCTCCTCGCTTCCTGATGCCATACCTCTCTATGGGCGCAAGGCACAGCTTCACGGTTGCAGTGCTAGCACTGTTAAATGCCTCTTCCTCCACACCCTAGGTGTTCCACCTAACGCCCAAGAGGTTGACTTGGTTGTCTCTGACCGTCTAGAAAACATCACCGTAGGCAACGACACCCTACAGGCATTGGCAGTAGTCAATCGTGCCGACCCATCCCATTGCCGATAATTAAATATTAAACAATACACATTAAACATTAATAAAGATGCAACAATCAATCAGATACAAAGGTCTCAGCCTCACTCCTGATGAAATGGCAGTAGAGAACGGTGCGCTATCCCTCTGCGGCAACCTAGAGCTGCACGATGGCGCATTGCGCCCTGCCATCGTATCGGGCACACCCCTCTCTCAGCCCCTCACCGTTAATGGTGAGGTGGCTAAGATATTGTATGTTCACGAAACAGGTAGTTATCACCACCTCATAGCCATAGCCTCATCCTCCATTTATTGGTTCATGCAGGATGGCACGCTAGGCTCGTCCACCCCTATCAAGTCCTTCGACTACGAATCCACCGTGCTTTCTATCGATTCCATCGGCAACACCCTCATCATCGTGGCTACCGATGGCATCCATTATGCCATGTGGGAGAGCAACGGACAGTCCTCTTCCGATTACAGCTATAAGGGACAGAAGCCACCGTTCCTAGAACTTAGCTTTTTCTTCGACACAAGTAATAAGCCAGAAGATTACGAACTTGGTGGAATTAATGCCAAGGGTAGCAAGGAAGGTTTCTACGATGCCTTCCAGCAGACCACCTATAGCTGTGGCGATGTGTTCAACAAGGTAAATGGCAATTCCTTCACCTCGGGCGACCAAGTAGCCAATATCAAGGATGATAAGCAGTCCGATGTTACCCAGAGCATCTACGCCCTGGTCAACCGCACAAACAATCTTATCGCCAAGCAAGGGCGTTTTTACGCCTCCTTCTTCATCCGCTATTGCTATCGCATGTTCGATGGCAGCATGATTATGCACTCCTCGCCTGTTTTCATCCCTATTCAGGTGCCAAACAGCTATTCCGTTTATTCTGCCAACATTGGCTTCCCTAGCGAAAACTACAAAAATCTTACCGTTACTGGTGCAGAAGTAGGTTGGGAAGATTCCGCTACTTTCAACAGAAAAGATGCCAAGGGCAACGTTATCGAAGCTAGCATTTCCAAATGTACCTTCATGTATCTCCCTCACAATGTAGCATTGTCCTATGCGCTCCAAGGAGATATTGACGAGTTGAAGCGATGGAAGGATATTATCAAGTCGATTGATATTTTCATCACGCCTCCTGTTACCAATGTCGATACGAGTGCCAAGATTAGCGTTTTGGAAATGTGTCAGCATAATTATGTCCTAAATGGTGAAAACGTACAAGATTATCATTGGACTAGCAACAAGGGCAAAAGCTATGGAATGGTAAGTGTTCGCTTCCCTAAGAAGTCTGACGATGATTATAACAACCAACTCAGTTCTGCTGGCAATGGCGATTCTTCCGAGTCGAATAACCAAAACATTTCAGCCTTTTATAAGATATGTTCCTTGCCTATAGACAATCTTACCAAGGTCGCTAACAAGGAATTGCCTGTAGATAAGGCTGCTGTATTCCAAGTTTCCCTCCAAGAGCAGATGCAGGACGATTACAAGACCCACAATTTCCTCACTGCCAAGGGTAGCTATGTCTATAACCATCGGCTCAATCTGTTTGGAGTGCAAGAACATTTGATGTCTGGTTTCAGCCGAAAAGTCATGTTCCCGAATGGCAACTTCCTTCGTTCGGGCGGCAATTTCTATTCCCAGCTTATCATCAAGAAAATAGTAACAGAGCTTCATACCACATCTGGCACCAAATATGTAGAGAATATTTTAGAAGAAAATGTAATCGACCGCATAGAACCATTCATGCTTGCCAATCTGGTTAAGTTCTATCCCGATTACAGGGCTAAGAAGATGGTATTCTTCTGTTCTACAGTCGATGCCAGTGCCGATGTTATCTATGCCTTTCCGCTCAAAGAATGCGAAGAGTTGAATGGAGCTATGCACATGGGCAACTTCACCGAAGAGATAACGCCCTATATCGTCACTTCCTACGATTACACCGTAGATGATGTAGTCGATATGAGCAACAAGATTTACACCTCCGAGTCCGATAACGCCTTCTACTTCCCTCTGAACGGCATCAATACCGTTGGTATCGGCACGATCCAGGGCATAGCCTCCACCACGCGTGCCCTCTCCCAGGGTCAGTTCGGCCAATACCCACTCATGGCATTCTCCACCGATGGCATCTGGGCGATGGAAGTCTCTTCCCAAGGCACCTATAGCAGCATCCATCCCATCAGCCGTGAGGTTTGCAGCAATCCGAAGTCCATCACCCAGCTAGACCAGTCCGTGCTCTTCGCCACCAATCGCTCCCTCAGTCGCATAGCTGAGTCACAAGTGGCTTCCATGTCCGATGTCTTGGATGGGCCAGGCTTCAATATAGTGGGCAACCTTGGCAAGTTCCTAAACTTCTTCAATGATGCCGAAGGCGATGATGATACCACCAAGACCATCAAGGCACAGATGCGCCAACTCATAGATTTCACCTCCTCGCCAATCGACTTTTTTCAGCGTTGTCAGGTTATCTACGATTACAAGAACTCTCGCATCTTCTGCCTAGATGTCAGCCAACTGTCCAAGGAAGCCTCAGCCGACACCGTAGCCCTCTGCTATTCCGTCAAGGATGAAGCCTGGAGCACCTTCCTCATCAAGAACGTGCTCACAGCCCTCAACTCATACCCTCACCCATACATTCAGTATCGAGACGGTAGCGTGATAGTCCTTGATAGCGGTTACGACTACTCTGATGAAACCGAATACCACGGCATCATCGTTACTCGTACCTTGAAGTTCGATGAGGAGAACGCTCCCGATGCCATCACTGGCTACATCCATTCCCTCACCTCTGGCACCGTGCCAGTCATGTGGCTGTATGGTAGCAATGATAACCAGAATTGGCATTACCTAGGGCGTTGTGGTGGCATGAAGTCCAGCTATATGTCCTCCCATAGCTATCGCTTCTTCCGCATAGCCCTCTATCTTAAGATGAAGTCAATGAATCAATACTTTGCCACTCGCCTCGAAGTTATCAGGCGTTTCAACAAGTTCTAGCCAGAAAAAAATAAGAGCCTTCGCAAATCAGGAGAATCCCGATAGCGAAGGCTCTTTCCATAAACACCCAAAATAAATGAAGAAAAAGAAGCCACCGTTCCAGGCGATTCCATCGCCTGGCCCAGATAGCAAGCCCCAAGAATAGCCTCTCTTACGTGAAGCTAGGTCTTCTCAGCGTATAGTTGTCACGGCTCAGCAAGTCGCTCTTGATGTTATTGTAGTCTGCCGTTGCGCTTTCGCCATACGTTCCTGCCTTGTCAGCGAACTGGTCCATCAGGAATTGGCTCATCACGTAGTCCACGATGTAGCGGTGGCAATGGCTCTTCAAGGCATCCGTCACAGCCACGTTCCAGTTCGGAATCTCTAGGTTCAGCGTCACCGTCTCATAGATGTTTTCCTCCCTGTCCTTACCTGCCTTGCTTACGGTAGCGGTCGTTTCGCTCTCCTCACCATCAATGACAGTGGTCACTACCTCCGTCCACGTACCGTTTTTATTGTCAGTATAGGCATACTTTCGTGTGCCCTTCACCAGTCGCTCCAAATTATTGTTGTCCTCCACTCTACCAGTGGTCAGATAACGCTGAGCTGCCAACTTGATGTTACCTATGGCTTCCGTCACGGCACGGTTGATGATACTGCGAGTCTCGTCACTGTCTGGGCTTTCGATGTTGGCTCTGATGTCCTTCTGGGCTTCGTCCACCATTCCCTGGCTCACTACATAGCATCTTGCAAGCACATCATTACATACCTGCTCCATGCTAAATTTCAATGTAATCAATTTTCTATCCATAATTGCAATTATTTATATTGATGAAAAATTATCTTAGTTCGTAAGGTGGTCTGCCTCCGCTCCAGTCCACATAGTCTTGATGGAAATGTTGCGAAGCAAAGTCTGGATTTCGCTCAGAGCCTTTCAGTCCCCTGCGCTCATCCTTGTCTACCTCGTCTTCATTTCGAGCCTCAGCATCCAATGTATTGCCTTCCTTGGCTGTAGCATCGGCACCTCTAGCCTCTACATTCTGAGATTTTTGAGTTTTGCCCTCATCATCCTTCGTGCGGTTATCAGTACCGATAGCACCTCTATCTTTCTGTTCCGTATCAGTACCCCTGCCATCTGTAGCCAAAGACTGAGCCTGTTTGCTCGTTTCATCCTCACCTCTCACAGCAGTATCAGGAGAAGCAACGTTCTTGCCTACACTGTCCGAAGTTCTGGTTTCAGCAGATTGGGCATTCATCTGTTTATCAGAATCATCCTCCACTCTCATTGAAGTAGAAGAACGATTGCTGTCCTTTTTTGCTGCATCATCTTTTCTCTCGGAAGCAGAAGAGGCAGAAGCATTCTTTGCAACACAATCCACAGCCCTTCTCTCTGTAGGCGATAAATTGCTATTCTTTTCAACCTCATCACCTCCTCTAGCAACAGCATCAACAGCCGAAGAACCTTCTTTCACGGTATCGTCAGCGGTTCTTTCAGCCTCGGCAAAGCTAAAGTCCTTCTTTAGCAACACCTCCTTGATGGCTTCCAAGTCACTCGCTCCCATGCTCGCATAGTCCGTATGGTTCATGTCTGGGAAGTCGCTCAGCCATCCGGCAAGGATAGCATGTACCAGATAGTTCTGTATTTGGTTGGTCAGGACCCCACTTAGTCTTGGTGGCCAAGATACCAAAGTCTTAATGGTGATTGTGAAATCATCAGCCAGTGCCTGTAGGTCAAACTGCCGTGTGGTCGAAGAAGAGAATCTTGCCAAGAAGTTCTCTAAGTCGGTTATTGCTTCCCTATAGTAGATGTCCAGCTTCGCCTCCTCGCCATCACTCGCCCAGACGGTCTGAAAGTCCACCTCTGGGTTATGCTGCGCAATGGTGGCAGATAGTCCCTCTACCACGCCCATCACGCTCTTCTTCACTATTTTTATCGTTATTGTCTTCATACGCTCATTTCTTTCTGTGCCATAGCCAAATCAACAAACCAATCACTGCTACTACAAGGGTCCAAATTATCTTGGCGGTATACTTCCCCAGGGTGATATACTTTTGCTCTGTCTTGGTCAGTTCTCGGCTTAACACCTGTATGGAGTCCTGCTTTAACCGAATCAAGCTATCCTTCTGCACTATCAAGAATTGGTATTTATCCACCTCCTTGCTCATGGTGAAGATGGAATCCTGTAGCTTCGTCACCTCCTTAGTGTCCCTGTTGGTTACTGTAGAGTGCCAGCTTTCCGTTTTGATAGGCTTTCCGTTCTGGTCTACCGTGGTCGAAGTGCTATCCTTGGTATGGGTCGTTTCAGTCGAGGATGATGTATATTCCCGATTCTGGTATCTAGCCATCTGTTCGAAGGCAGAGATAAACCGCTCCTGCCAACTGGCATCCAAGCCCTTGCTCACGGTGTTGTCCGTGATATAGTGCTCCTGTGTCACGGTCTTCGTCTTGCAGCTCGTCAGGAAGAGAAACGATATAAAAGCCAATCCTATAAGCACATGGATGATAAAATCTATTCTTCTCATAAGCTATGATATGTTTAAGGCTCGCTTGGACCTTTTCAAATACTCCTCGCATTTCTCCAGTCCTTTGTAGCCACCGTTAATTTTCCGTCTGATTGCTTTCAGATTATCCTCGTCTGCCAATTCGTTGCAGCCGAAGGTATCGAATATCCACATCGATGAGCGTGTGGCACCAAGAGGCTGCTCCAACAACTCAGGCTGCTCCACTACATCATAGCCACAATATCCGGCATACTTCCTGTAGTTGGCTCGTCCTGTTATCTGAATAAGCCCCCTGCCCTTATACCTCACCCCATCGCCCTTATGGGTATTTCCCAAGTCCTTGCGCCCTTCATACGCCTTTCCGCTGGCTATCTCCTTGGTATATCTCAGTTCACCACTCTCATGCGCTATCTGGGCTAGATAATGCGCCCACCTCAAAGGCGTGTTGATTTCAAATTCCTGAGCATACTTATTCAGGTATGGCAGAAACTTCTCTGCTCTTTTCCCTGCATTAGGCATCGCCATCAGCAGCTGTTCCAATCTGATTTCCTTCATTTCCATTTTCCTTGTTGTTTTTATATTCTTGGTATCTCTTGAACATTGGCATTTTCTCCACGAAGCCAAGTGTCAGCGCATAATAGCCATAGTCCACTAGCCTGTACCAAGGCGAATCTGGCACCAGCATTCGTTTCAGATTCTTCAAGATGTTTGTAGTGAAGAGATAGGTCGCGGCTATGCACACCCACTTCACGCAAAACAGAGCCTCAGCATCCGAATGTAGGAAGTGACCGATGATAAACAGTGCAGCCACCGTCACGAAAAACACCGCACAGCAAACGAAGAACATGCCGAATTTCTTCCAGCTCCATTCCTCACCGTTAAACACCGCTGCCACGATGCCAAACACTAGGTTCAGCCCGAACAATACCATCATGGCAATCATAAAATCTCTGATGGGTACTAGCAGACTCAGAAAAGTCCATATCGTCCCAATTAAGTAACCTCGAATATCATTCATTTTCTTTTCCATTTATCCGTCCCCACTCCGTTATGGAAACGATGCAAATTTAAGCCATCATTCCCGATTTTCAGTGATAAGTTGCGCAACTTCATACGAAAAAAGAGAACACAAGCCCTTTTTCCTTAGCCTGCATTCTCTTCTTCTGATAGTTTTCTTTTATATATCTCTAGGTGTTATGGAATCATTTCTAGAAGAGCAAATTGATTCTTCACTCTTCGTTCTTCACTCTTCACTTAGTTAAAGTACCCCCACGCCTTGCACTTTCCGTATGGGTTATCATCGTCTCTCAGCCAGTTCACAGCCAAGTCCACCATTTTGTCCATCAGCTGCTCCTCGCTATCATCGGCAAACCATTTCTTCATCAGGTTGTAGTTGTCCGAATATACCATGTTCAGCACCACGGCAAAGTCCCATTGGTTGTAAGGGCGAATCTCGTCCTTCACCGTCTCATATATTTCCTGCGTCTTCGCCATGGTATAGTAAGGAGCACGATGCTCCACCTCCTTATCATCCTCAAAAACCATCTTCTTGATTTGAGCCTCAGCGAAGAAGTCATTGAAGTGTCCGTTGCCCACTACCCCATAGATTTCCTTATACAGCAGCAAGAGGTCTTCATCCGTTGCGTGCATAGCCACGAATTTGCCGATTATCTTTGTCACCTGCACCATCTGCTCAGGTGTGGCATCGGTCTGATATTTTGTGATAAGTTCTACTAAGTTCATGTCATTCTTGTTTTTGCGATTTAACGAATTTGAAAATCTCGTCCAGCTTGCTTTCCATCTGGTTGAGTCTTTCGTTTGTTTTCTGTTGGTCACGAAACGTTGTGTCCAGTTCTGAAAGGAGATTGTCACAGTCCTTTACGGTCTGCTCGAAATCAGGCATCTTGCTAAGGATGTCGTTAGCTTGGTTCTTCAGTGCGTTCACCTCGTTAATGATGTTCTCCTTGCTACAGGAGATTACGAGAGTGTCGCTGTATGCTGTCTGCTCAGTATCAACCACCGAATAGATGGCTTGCTTGCCATCCTCGGTTTGCACGTTCACCTTCACGTTCCTCGCCCCATAGTTCGGCATCCCTGGCATAGCTGCCATCACGTTCGGCTTGCCATTCTCAAAGTCAGGGCAAGGATTGCTCGTCACCTTGCCTTGCTTAAATTTTCTGCTGGCTCTATCAAATAGATAGACTGGGAATCCAGCCTTCAAGTCTCTGAATATCATAATCTCTGAATATTTATCGTTTTAAGTATATGGGAGAGGAAGGAAAACATCCTGTCCCCTCCCACCAAATGATTCAGAGTAGGGAGTAAGCATCCGCCAACTCCTAACCCCTAACTTCTAACTCCTAACTAAGCGTTACGGTCAGACTGTCAAATATGCTCAGGCCTCTAGCCTTTCCGCATACCACATCGTTAGCCTTTTGCGTCCGTCCTACACTGGCGATGGTCACAGCCGTTGGTAGGGCAGTCTGCCCTTGGAAGGCTGCAATCCATTTTTCCGTGTAAATCAATGGCTGTGCTCTCATCACGTTTCTGCTGCCCACAACAGGCGAAATGATGCTGATAGTCGCCACGATAGGCACGAATACCGTTGTACCGTTCAGGATAGGCTGCTCATAACTGTAGGTTATGCTAGCCTGTGGCTGCACGTTGCCGTTCACGCAATAAGGTCTGCAAAGCTTCTCATTGTAAGTAGCTAAGACTGAAACTT
>ERZ1026772.103-NODE-103-length-63189-cov-10.166962_pt1 | contig 63189 bp, 54 predicted proteins | sample MGYA00380124_ERZ1026772 | MGnify/ENA primary metagenome ERZ1026772 (study PRJEB33269, sample SAMEA4719760) | human gut metagenome | biome: human-associated habitat; feature: organic feature; material: feces | place: Cameroon | collected 2013-10 ...
TTATTTTTCGTGGATAGGGTAGCCGCTTTCAGAGAGGATAGCGGCTGCCTTTTCTATGCTTTCTTCAGCATAAAACTCAATATTCAGGGCACCCTCCTGCTGTTCCCTGTTGTGGAGGATACCAATATTCTTGATGCTGATATTATGATCGGCCAGAATGGCGGCAACATTTGCGATGGAACCGGTTCTGTCGGCAATATCAATGCTGAGGGTATAAGAGGTTTTGATAGGACCGCTGGAAGCATTGATGAAGGAATCCCGATATTCTCTGGCACTGCGGAAAAAGTCATAGATCCGATCACCGTCTGCAGCGGAAATTTCCGTACGGATCGCAGAAAGGGCTTCCATATAATGGTCAAGCAGAGTAAGGATATTATCCCTGTTCGTCAGGCAGATCTGCTGCCACATATCAGAAGAAGAGGAAGCGATCCTCGTGATGTCCTTAAAGCCCCCGGCAGCGATCATCTTCATCAGTCCCTCACTGCCGTCCTCTTCCTTTACCAGATTGACAAGGGAGGCAGCGATCACATGAGGCAGATGGCTGATGGCAGCGGTGATGTAGTCATGCTTTTCACAGGTGATCACAAGAGGGATGGCCTTCAGGGAGGTGACAAGCTCCCTGTATTTTTCAACCCATTCCTTCCTTACGGAAGCGGTAGGGGTGAGGATATAGTAGGCATTCTGCAGAAGAAGTGCCTTGGAGTTGGCAAAGCCTGTCCGTTCACTGCCAGCCATGGGGTGGCCTCCGATAAACTGATCCTCCAGAGAGAGCTCTTTAATATGTCTGTGGATATCGGATTTGACACTGCCGACATCGGTAAGCAGACAATCCTTTGAGAGGTATGCTTTAAGTGCCAGAAGGTTTTCGTCATTAAAGGATACCGGTGCGCATAAGAAAATATAGTCACAGGAAGAAAATTCACTGTTGATACTGGAAAGCTCCAGATCAAGGACACCTTCTGAAACAGCAAGCGCAGTTGCTTCCCGGTTGACATCATAACCGATCAGCCGGTAATCCGGGTGATACTGCCGAAGAGCTCTTGCGATTGAACCGCCGATCAGGCCAAGACCGATAAAGCCACAGGTAATCTGATGTTCCATGATGATGTTTCTTCCTTTCTAGTTACAAAATACTAAGGGTAATATAGCACTTTAAAGCACGAAATTCAACTGGAATGTATAAGAGATGGAAAATACTATGGGCAATGCTGACGTGTGTACTTAATTAACAAAAAGTATTGAAAAATTCAGATTATTTTAGTAAAATGTACTCATGGGTTTTCCTGAAGAAAAGGATTTTAAATTCAAATTTTGTTAAAATGCCCAAAATAACAGAAAACGGAGGAAACAATATGAATATTTACACTACTGACAAGATTCGTAATGTCGTTCTGCTGGGACATGGCGGCAGCGGCAAGACCAGTCTGGTTGAGGCTATGGCATATCTGTCAGGTATTACTTCCCGCCTTGGAAAGGTAGATGACGGAAATACAGTGAGCGATTTTGGCAAGGAAGAGCAGAAACGTAAAATTTCAGTGAGTACTTCCGTAATCCCGATCGAATGGGCAGGAAATAAGATCAATATCATTGATACCCCTGGCTTTTTTGATTTCGCAGGCGAAGTAGAAGAGGGCATCAGTGCTGCCGGAGCAGCAATTATTGTAGTTAATGGTAAGGCCGGTGTGGAGGTCGGTACGAAGAAGGCATGGGATCTCTGTGAGAAGTACAAACTGCCCCGCATGATTTACGTCAGCAATATGGATGTGGATAATGCATCCTTCCGTCAGGTAGTAGAAGATATGACCGCCATGTTTGGCAAGAAAATGGCTCCCTTTCATCTGCCTATCCGTGAGAATGAGAAATTTGTCGGCTACATCAATGTCATTACAGAGACAGGTAACCGCTGGCAGGGTAAGGAGGTTACAGAATGTGAGGTGCCGGATTACAATAAGCCAAATCTTCAGATCTGCAGAGATACCCTGATGGAATCTGTGGCAGAAACCAGTGAAGATATGATGGAGCGTTATTTTAACGGAGAGGTATTTTCAGAGGCGGAGATCAGGGCGGCACTTCGGATCAATGTCTGTGATGGCAGTATCGTTCCCATGACGATGGGTTCCAACACACTGTGTCAGGGTATGTATACACTGCTTGACGATATCATCAAGTACTTCCCGAGTCCGGAGAACAGGGTAGTGGCCGGTATCAATATGAAGACCAGTGATATTTATCATGCAGACTATGATTTCTCCAAGGCCAAATCTGCTTATATCTGGAAGACGATCGTAGATCCTTTCATTGGAAAGTATTCCCTGATCAAGGTGAACTCCGGTGTATTAAAGGCAGATGATATGATCTACAATGTTGATAAGGATATTGAAGAAAAGATCAGCAAGCTGTACGTAATGCAGGGAAGCAGGGCGATTGAGATCAAAGAGCTTCATGCGGGGGATATCGGAGCACTTGCCAAGCTGACAGCAGCAAGAACCGGTGACAGCCTATCCACTAAGGCTACGACAATCAAGTATGGTAAATGGGAGCTCCCTGTGCCCTATACATATATGAGATATAAGCCTAAGAATAAAGGTGATGTTGACAAGATTTCCCAGGCTCTTCAGAAGATCTCCCATGAAGACCTGACCATGCGCTATGTCAATGATGCAGAAAATAAGCAGATGCTCCTGTATGGAATGGGTGATCTTCACCTGGAGGTGATCGCAAGCAAGCTCCTGAATGAATATAAGGTTGAGATCGAACTGAGCAAGCCTAAGGTAGCCTTCCGTGAGACCATTAAGAAAACCTCTGATGTGGAATATAAGTATAAGAAGCAGTCCGGCGGTCATGGACAGTATGGTCATGTTAAGATGCGCTTTGGCCCTTCCGGTGATCTGGAAAAGCCTTATGTATTTGAACAGGAGGTTGTAGGCGGTGCCGTGCCGAAGAACTACTTCCCGGCTGTAGAAAAGGGTATCCAGGAAGCGACTGTGAAGGGACCTCTGGCAGCCTATCCGGTTGTTGGAGTAAAGGCGGTTCTTTATGATGGATCCTATCATCCGGTTGATTCTTCAGAAATGGCATTCAAGACTGCAGCAAAACAGGCATTTAAGAAGGGCTTTATGGAAGCTGGGCCGATCCTCTTAGAGCCGATCATGTCACTTAAGGTTACTGTACCGGATTCCTATACCGGAGATGTTATGGGAGACCTGAATAAGAGAAGAGGAAGAGTGCTTGGCATGAATCCGGTAGCCGGAGGAAGTCAGGAGATCCTGGCAGATGTTCCGATGATGGGACTGTTTGGATATTGTACGGATCTTCGTTCCATGACGGGAGGAAGAGGAGATTATTCCTATGAATTTGCCCGCTATGAGCAGACACCCTCTGATATTCAGGAGAAGGAAGTGGCAGCAAGAGCAGCCAAGGTAGCAGAGGGAAATGAAGAATAAAAGACGGGGGTCTTTTTAGAGAAGGAAAAGAGGACACATATGGGGGTATGTGGTCCTGAAAAAACGGTGCTGCGCACAGGCGCAGTGCCGTTTCTTTTTCTTGACAATGCTCTTAAGAGTAGGTAAAATTGTGTTTGGTTTATTATGCCATGATGAGAGGAGAGTTTACAATGGCTGAATTATATAATCACAGGGAAGTAGAGACCAAATGGCAGAAGGTCTGGGACGATGAAAAGGCTTTCAAGACATCAGATGACTTTACCAAACCGAAATACTATGCACTGGTTGAGTTTCCTTATCCTTCAGGACAGGGACTTCATGTAGGACACCCAAGACCGTATACGGCACTGGATATCGTAGCCAGAAAGAGGAGAATGCAGGGCTACAATGTTCTGTATCCCATGGGCTGGGATGCATTCGGACTTCCTACCGAGAACTATGCGATCAAGAATCATATCCATCCAAGGATCGTTACCGAGAATAATGTAAAGAGATTTAAGAGCCAGTTACATTCACTTGGCTATTCCTTTGACTGGGATCGTGAGATCAATACGACAGATGTTAAATATTATAAATGGACACAGTGGATTTTCTTAAAGCTTTTCAAGGCCGGACTTGCCTATAAGGCAGAGATGCCGATCAACTGGTGTACCTCCTGTAAGGTCGGACTTGCCAATGAAGAGGTAGTCAATGGTGTCTGTGAGAGATGCGGAAGCGAGGTTATCCGTAAGGTAAAGAGCCAGTGGATGCTGAAGATCACTGCTTATGCAGACAAGCTGATCGAGGGACTGGATACGGTAGATTATATTGAAAGAGTCAAGGTTTCCCAGAAGAACTGGATCGGTAAGTCAACCGGTGCAGAGGTAGACTTTGCTGTTAAGGGCAAGGATGAGAAGCTGACAGTTTATACCACAAGACCGGATACCCTTTTTGGCGTAACCTACATGGTTATCAGTCCGGAGCATCCGATGATCGACAAGTATAAGGATGATCTGAAGAACTATGATGAGGTCATTGCCTACAGAGAGCAGGCAGCGAAGAAATCTGATTTTGAGCGTACAGAGCTTGCCAAGGACAAGACCGGTGTCATGCTGGATGGCCTGACAGCGATCGACCCTGTGAATGACAAGGAAATTCCGATCTGGGTTTCTGATTATGTACTGATGAGCTATGGTACCGGTGCCATCATGGCCGTACCCGCCCATGACGAAAGAGACTGGGAGTTTGCAAAGAAGTTCAATATGCCGATCATCGAGGTCGTAGCAGGAAGTCCTGTTGATGTCAATGAGGCTGTTTATACAGATGTAGCATCAGGAACACTGGTGAATTCAGGATTCCTTAATGGATTATCCGTTGCAGATGCCAAGGAGAAGATCATCGAGTTCATGACCGAAAAGGGAATTGGACATGCAAAGACCAATTATAAGCTGAGAGACTGGGTATTCTCCAGACAGCGTTATTGGGGAGAGCCGATCCCGATTGTACACTGTGATAAGTGCGGCTATGTAGCGCTGCCGGAAAGTGAGCTTCCACTGGAGCTTCCGGATGTGGAAAGCTATATGCCGACAGATAATGGCGAATCACCTCTTGCAGCCATGACGGACTGGGTAAATACCACATGCCCCTGCTGCGGAGGCCCTGCCAAGAGAGAAACAGATACCATGCCTCAGTGGGCCGGATCATCCTGGTATTTCCTGCGCTATACTGATCCGCACAATGATAAAGAACTGGCAAGCCAGGAAGCACTGAAATACTGGATGCCTGTTGACTGGTACAATGGCGGTATGGAGCATACCACGCTGCATCTTCTGTACTCCAGATTCTGGCACAGATTCCTTTATGATGAGGGAGTTGTTCCCTGCCCGGAACCGTATCAGAAGAGAACCTCCCACGGCATGATCCTTGGATCCAACGGAGAGAAGATGAGCAAGTCCAGAGGAAATGTTGTCAATCCGGACGATATTGTACGAGACTATGGTGCTGACACCTTACGTACCTATGAAATGTTTATCGGTGCCTTTGACTTAAGCGCATCCTGGTCAGAGGATGGTGTGAAGGGTTGCAGAAGATTCCTTGAAAGAGTATGGAAGCTGCAGGATATCCTGACAGAGGAGGATGGTTACTCTGCTGATATGGAAGTAAAGATGCACCAGACCATTAAGAAGGTCAGCAGCGACTTTGAAAGCCTGAAGTATAATACAGCGATCGCAGCCATGATGGCACTGATCAATGAATTCTATAAGAAGAATTCTGTAACAAAGGGTGAATACAGGACACTGCTTACACTGCTGAATCCGGTTGCACCTCATATCACAGAGGAGCTTTGGCAGAGAGCCGGCTTTGACGGAAGAGTTTATCAGACAGTATGGCCCGAGTTTGATGAAGAGAAAACAAAGGAAGCTACAGTAGAGATCGCTGTCCAGATCAATGGTAAGACAAGAGCGACCCTGGCGATCCATAAGGATGACCAGAAGGATACTGTCATTGAGAATGCGAAGAAGGTGATCGCTGATAAGCTGACTGGAAGCATTGTAAAAGAAATCTATGTACCGGGAAGAATTGTAAATATTGTTATGAAATAAATGTCAGGGATTGCAGAATGATGCTATATCAGTCTGCAGTCCCCTTTTTCTGCACGCAGGATCAGGAGCGCGCCCGCATGGAAAGAATCTTATCCATTTTGGACAGCTCTTCTGGTGTGGCGTGCTTCTTTAGCACAGCGGCGATAGTGCTGATTTCCTCATCTGAGAACGTGACCTTCTTTTCCTGTCCCCGTCTGGCTACCGCCATCAAAAACGGGAGGAGCTGCTCTTTACGCAGATTACTGCTTTCAAAAACCAGCGCCTGAAGAAATTCCAGCTTATAGGGATCGATATTTTGCAGGGATTCATCCTGCATCCATTCATTTGTCATTATGGTTACCTCCAAACATCTGAAATATTTCCTGCTGCTCAGGAGTGAGCATATTGATCAATAACGACATGATATCCGGTGAAGAGCCTGAAGAAGGATCGCCGGATGAAAACAGATCAGACATATCAGCAAATCCGGGGATCATATCTTTCATGGTTTCCATCGTTTTTGAAAATTCCCGGTACATTTCCATGCTTTGGAAAAGGCTGCAGAGCTGCTCAATCTGTTTCTTTTCCTTTTCATCACAGTACGGAAGAAGCTCTTTGCAGAGAGAGGGAAGATCACGGGAAGCGTCCGGTCCAGTGCAGCCGCAGAGAGGATGAGGATTCTGTTTATAATAATGGATCGTATATTGCAGCTCGAGAAATTTAATATAAATAGCCATGGATTTCTGAGCCTGATAGTCCAGACAGGAAAGAAGGATCTTAAGCATGGCAATATGATTCGTACTGAATAATGTGTCAAATGCCATTACCTTGTTCCCATCCTGCTGCTCCATGAAATTCTCCTTTCAATGCCTGACGGATGAAGCTGTTTTCTCTGCTATCTTAAATGTATGAGCTGACTACCGGTCCTATGCAGAAAAGTAGGCCCTTTTCAGGACCTACCTTCAGAAATGATGAAAAGAATCAGAAGCTGTTAGTTGCATCCGCAGCTGTTGCCGCCACAGCAGCCAAGAAGTAAGAGAATGATCAGAATACTTTCACATCCGCAGCCGTTGCCAGAGTTAAAAAGACTGTTATTACCACAGCCGTTGCCACATCCGCCACACAGGCACAGTAAGATGATGATCCAGGTCATGGTGCTGCATCCACATCCGGAATTAGAAGATGTATTGGATGTGCATCCACATCCGGTAGCTGTTAAATCACTCATGGTATTGCCTCCAAAAGGGTTTGTTGTTTTATGCTATATCTTATGAAGGCAGGCTTGTATGTGTTTCTATGGGGGACAGAAAATTTTTAAAAACTGACCAAAACGTCATTCTTGAAAATATACTGATATTTGCATATGATATAGATATCCTATCTGTACAGGGCTGGCAAGGGGAAAGGAAGTGAACGGCATGGTTTCCGATGAAGAATTATACAGACGGTACGTAAATGGAGATGAAACGGGACTTGATGAATTAATGAAAAAATATGGTAATCCGCTGACTATGTACATAAACGGGTATCTGCAGGATGTTCACGAGGCTGAGGACCTGATGATAGAGGTTTTTTCCTATCTGTTTACGAAAAAGCCCCACATACGGGATGGAGGACTGAAAGCATACATGTATAAAGCAGCGCGTCATATGGCATTGCGTCATAAGAGCAAACGGAGACATTCCTTCAGCCTAGACGACCTGGATGGAGAGCCGGATGGAAAAATGCTGGTGGAGGATGTTGTACGGACCAAAGAGCGCAACCGGATCCTGCATTTCTGTATGGGAGAGCTGAAGCCGGATTACCGGGAGGCTCTCTATCTGACCTATTTTGAGGGCATGAGCTATTTGCAGGCAGCTGAGGTTATGGGGAAAAGCGTAAAGCAGATCACGAACATGGTGTACCGGGGAAAGGAAAGACTGTGCGGATTACTGGAACGGGAGGGAATCACAAATGCGGAGTAATGAGGAAAGGATTGCCGAGGTGAAACGGCGGATCGAAAAAAGAGAGAGAGAGGAAAGACTGCACCGCAGCCGGATCACTGGCTTCTGTGCAGTGGCAGCAAGCCTTGTGCTGATCATCTGTCTTTCCTTTTTCATACCTGATGCTGCCAGCCGGAACCGGAACAATAGCTATTCCAATTATGATATGGCAGCCAGCATATTTGGCAACAGTGAAGCACTTGGCTATATTGCCATAGGGCTGCTTGCTTTTCTGCTTGGCATATTCGTTACCATTTTGTGCTTCCGCATCCGCCTGCTGGATGGGCAGGGCCGGGATACAGAAGATAAAAAGGGGGACAGAGAGGATGGAGCTGATCAATAATCTTTTACAATTGCTGGCTGCTCTGCTGGGATTTGGTCTTGCGGGTATCCGGTACTGGAAAAAACGCTGTCAGGCTTATTTTCTGCTGACCTGTTTTTATGGCTGTTTTACACTTGGCGCACTTTACTGGACACTTTATCTGCTGTTGTTTTCAAAAACGCCACAGGTTTTTTATGTATCAGAGTTTGGATGGATCTCAAGCGTTATTTTCCTTCGCATTCTGCAATATACGCTGTCCAGTGGGGAAGAGCGTTCTTTTAAATGTAACGCGGCATGGCTTTCACTGATCATTGGGGTTCCCCTGTTTTTGTTCTTCTGCAGCTATGGTGATATTTTGTCCAACCTGCTATGGTGCGGTATGATGATCATTATTTCTTACTGCTCCATCCGGGGTCTTGTTTATGCAGAAAAACAGATAGGGTGTGAAAAAAATATGAAGTATTTTCACATCGTGGTCTTATGCTATGTGGCTGCAGAGTATGCACTCTGGATTTCAGGCTGCTTCTGGCAGAACAACAGTTTTTTAAATCCTAATTTCTGGTTTGATATTCTGCTGACCTGCTGTATTTTGTTGCTGCTGCCTGCTACAAGAAGGGCGGTGGTATCATGACTTACATAGAAAATGTGTTCATCTGTATGGTGTCACCACTGCTGATCGGGGCTCTCTGCATGGGGAAACGGAAAATCAGTTTCTTTTTCTTCTGCTTTGCCGGAATGAGTGCATGTATGCTTTCTGCTTATATCAATACATTTTTTGCTGCGCTGTACAGGGCAGATGCATTTGCGGCTGCTGCAGAGATTGCTCCGGTTGTAGAGGAAGTGATGAAGCTTCTGCCGCTGCTGTTTTTTCTTCTTATATTTGAACCGGAGCCGGGGAAGATCAAGACGGCTGCCATGATCGTTGGCCTTTCCTTTGCAACCTTTGAGAATGTCTGTTATCTGATACAAAATGGCGCAGAGTATTTTTCTTTCATTTTCTTCCGCGGATTTGGAACGGGAGCGATGCACGTAATATGCAGTGCCATCGTGGGAGACGGGCTTGCATATGCATGGCAGCGGGCATGGCTGAAAATCGCCGGAACCTGTGGTCTGCTCGGGGCTGCTATTACCTTTCACGCTACATATAATCTTCTGATCGCTTATGGAGGCGCAGCACAGTATATTGCATATGCCCTGCCTGTCCTGATCCTGGCAGCCGGAAAACTGATATTTAAAAAAAGGTGAGAGTTTTTCTGATTTTCTGTACCTAAGATAATAAAGAATCTTTTTTGCAATGTATTAGGAAAGGAGCTTCAGACAATATGTATGATACAGAAAAGCGTGTCAGACTGGTGAAAAAACGTGTGCTTGAAAAACGATACCGGCAGGAAAGAAGTCTGATCTGCCGGCTGTCTGCCCTGTGCATGGTATTGTTTCTGCTTCTTGTGGGAACAGCAGGTGCTGCGACCGGGCAGACACAGATCACGGTTCAGGGAATGTATGGCGCTATTCTTCTGCATGAGGATGCCGGGGGTTATGTGCTGACAGGAGTTGTTTCTTTTGCGGCGGCAGTCGTGATTACTGCATTGTGTATCAGATTGAAAGAAAAGAAATGAGCTGTTGCACATAATGTAAGAATGGGAGAAGCATACATTGACTTTAGGAGCTGGATGAGGGATAATAAACAGGATGAAAAGAACCAAAACAGAGGAGATCAGCCATGAGATTATCCGAGCTAGCAGAAGGAACACCGATCAGACTTAAGGCATCCCGGGACGGCGAAAAGAAAACTGAAATCTGGGGAAAGATACGAAGGAATTCCGAGAAGAGATGCCAGATCGATATTTACTACTATGAGGGACTAAATATTGATCTGAATTCTCCGGATTATGATATAGAGGCAGTTGCATTTGATCATGGTGAAAAGAAGATCGAATGGATCAACAGAGCAGAGGCTGGTAATGAGAAAAAAGAGGACAGGCTTCAGGAAAAACGGGAGTCGTTCCGTATCTACATAGGGATCCCGGTAGACTGCCAGATTGAGGGAGAAGACAGCTTTGTGCTGCTCGTGGATGTCAGCGAAAAGGGCTTCCGTATCGTAAGAAGAGAAAGCACAGCACTGAAGGAAGGAACTTTTGCAGAGCTTCATGTTGAAGACGAAGAATTTGACTTTGTGCTTCACGGGATTATCGTCTGGAGCAAACAGATTGATGATGGTAAGATCATGTATGGCTGTAAGCTGCTGAAAGAAAAGAACAGTGAAAAACTGCTTCCCTATATGAAAATGAAGCAGAAAAAGCTTCTGGAAGAACTGACAAGAGAAATTGGACAATGAAAAGAAGGAACTGTTTTGCGGCAGTTCCTTTTTCCTATTTCGATATATAGTGAAAAGTCTTGAATAAATTTCAACATATAGTAAAATAAATTATATATGTCATAAAGGAGAAGTGGGCGCCATGACGGCAGATATGCTGACAGTAGCCGGCAGACGTTTCAGAACCAGGGCTGATTATGAAGCAGCACTGCGGGATCTGAAAAAGATAGAGCAGATCAAAAAGAAACTGGATCAGGAGAATCCGAAGCAGGTATATGAATTATATGCAGAGCTGCAGAGTGGGAGCTTCCGGTTTGAAACAGTAGTTGGTACTGATTTTGATGATGAGATATATGAAAAAATAGAAGCTTTTAAAGCACAGGGAATTACAGCCAGTAATGCAGGTACTAAAAGAAAATACATAAAAGAGAAAAAAGCAGGAAAAGCGGGAAGAAAAGAAAAATCCGCAGGAAAGAAAAAAGATCAGACTGTGCACTCAGCGCAGTTTGACAAAAATCTGGAGAAACAGATCCAGAAGGAGCTGATCAGGAGGGAAAGAAGAAGGAAGCTGATCGTAGTGCTGGCTTCCGGGATCGCAGTGGTCTGCTTTGGATATTTTGGACTTTATTATTTTCAGAGTACAAGGACAGGCATGGATTATGAAAGTCTTGCAGAGTTGAAGGGAAGCATGGCGCTTGCCGGGGCGGAGAAAAATGACTTTTCCCTGCATAAAACATCAACACAGCTTCCAGATGTGCTGGATGATTACAAAACTTTGTATGAAAAAAACAAAAAGCTAATCGGATGGCTTAAAATTGACGATACAATAATAGATTATCCTGTCATGCAGACAACGGATAACAAGTATTACCTTGAGCATAATTTTAATCAGGAATATGACAAAAATGGCAGTCTTTTTTTGGACTGCTCCTGCAGTGTGTATCCAAGAAGCACGAACCTGATCATCTACGGACATCACATGAAATCCGGACAGATGTTCGGACAGCTTCAGAAATATGCCAAAGAATCCTACTATGAGAAGCACACAACCATCCAGTTTGATACCATTTATGAAAAGGGAACCTATGAGGTGATGTATGTTTTCCGTTCCCAGGTATATAACGAGGATGATCTTGTGTTTAAATACTATCAGTTCATCAATGCCAATTCAGAAACGGAGTTTGACTCTTATATGGAAGAAATGGCAGCACTTTCCCTGTATGATACAGGTGTAACGGCAAGCTACGGGGACAGTCTTCTGACTCTGTCTACCTGTGATAATTCACAGAAGGACGGACGTTTTGTAGTGGTGGCGAGAAAGGTTATATAAATAACTCTGATCTATAACGGAAGATATAGAGATTAAAAGGGAGAAAAGAAATCTGATGACAAGGAAGAAAGCAACAAAGACAAAGAATATCAGACTGAGAAGACAGATCCGCAAGACAATAGGTGCTTTATTTATGGCATCTGCTGTTACCGTTGCGGCACTGCCGGTACAGGATGTCAGGGCTGTTGATCCGACGACAGCAGCCGGACACAAGGTACAGGTTTTAAATTATGACAGTTCAAGTATGGAGAATTATGAAAAACTGAAGAATACTACAAAAGCTGATTTATCTTCGGTAGAGAGTGTGCTCAGAAGTGCAGTTCCTTATGTAGACCAGAATGCTACCATTTATACGACCGGTGATGGGATGTTCCAGTTTGCTTTCGTTAAGCCAAGTGCCACGGCAGCAGATGAGGTTGCAGTGATCCTTGGAGCCAATGTAACAAGCCTTCCAGGAAACAGCCTGACGATTCCCAAAACAGTAGATGCCTATAAGAAATATACGGCCAATACGACCAGTACCGGTTACTGTGCAGTCAGCCGGAAAGGCGAATATCTCTATTATATGAAGTCTGTGCAGAAAGAGAATGACAGTCATTTCCCTCTGTACAGTGTTCCCGCTCTGAAGGGAACCGCAGACGATAAAGAATATACAACTTTCCAGCTTGTGAAAAAGGGCGAAGCAGAAGATGGAACAGTGAGCTATGTATTTCAGAAGGATAATGGAAATAGAGATGATGATGGAAATATTATTTATGATGAATATGCAGCAGTTCCGATCATGATTGATTCCTGTGTTCCCTGTTATTACTCTACGATGAGTGAATGGCAGGATCTTGCAGATAATCAGATGTATTACTGGGCAGGAAACGGCGATGTAGATTCGACAAAGGTAGATCAGTTCAATCTGTCATCTGCAATTGAAAACCAGAGAATCCATGATGCAGATGTACAGTACATAGGAAGACAGTATCTGGTACCGAATACCAGTACAGTAGATGGTGCCAGTGAATGGATGATCGGTGGACTGGTTACGGAAACCAATCCGGAAGCTGGTGTATTTGCCGGAAAAGGACAGATCGTCAACCTTACGGTAGGTGACAATCTGCTTGGTATTGGAGATTATGCGTTCTATGGCTGTAGTGGTCTTAACAGCGTAGAACTGGGAAATGGACTTAGTACGATCGGAAACAGTGCGTTTGCAGACTGTGTTAATATGCAGCAGTGCAATATGCAGTTAAATTCACAGATCCAGGCGATCGGTGCTTTTGCATTTAATAACTGCAGAGGTCTGACAAACATGGTGATCCCTGTCAATGTAAGGGCGATCGGTGACTACTGCTTTGCCGGTTGTGATGGACTGACTAACATTGATCTGTGCGGACAGGGAAGCAATGTGCTTTTAAGCGTGATTGGTTATAATGCTTTTGAAAACTGCTCCAGATTAACGTCTGTGACCTTCCCGGATAATTATACAGATTTTGAAACCAATACAGTTACAAAGGAAACAGGTATCCCAATCTCTTATTTTAACGGCTGTACTTCACTGCAGTTTATGAAGGTTCAGAATGGTACCTTTACATTACTGGAAGATACCCATGCACCGGCTTTAACTTGTGATATCGGAGTATTTTTAAAATCCGTTCCCAGTATCTTTTACTTTGAAGGACCTGACGGATCTGCCATGCACAAGACGGCAAGACGTCACTCCGCAGCTTTTAAGTATCTGGACGAAGACAAGTTTGAGAAAGCAGTCTGGTGTCCGGAAAGAAAGTATGATGATGACGGAAATGTGATCCCCGGGAAGGAAGGACATGAGGCAATCTTTATTGTAGATTCCAGCAATACACTGATCGATATGATACTGGACAAGGACTGCAGTGTCATAGAGATCCCGGCCAATATCGGCTCTTATGGAATCGATAATATCGGATCTACCAGTTTCCAGAATAACTGTATCCTGAAGAAGATCATTATTCCTTCTACCGTTAAGACGATTGCAAGCAATGCCTTTAAGGGATGCCATAATCTGCAGGATGTTATCTTTTCAAAGCCTGTGAATATCACAAGCATTGGTACAGGAGCTTTTGATACACAGAATGTTGATTTACATAAGACCGACTGTACTAACAAAAACTTTCTGAATGATACAGATTCGTCAGGAAATCCCAAGGCACCGGTACTGACATTTACAGGAGAAATATCTCCGGATTCGGTTCCTTTCCAGTTTGCCATGGATCCGAACAACAATATCAATGCCGGAAAGCAGCCAAAGACATATATTACCTTTTACAGTGGATGGCCGACAAACCTGGTAGTCAGATACAATCAGGATACGGACAAGAATGAACTGATCGACTATCCGAGATATGATGAGATTTCTACCTATACAGAAGGCACCTATCCGGATATGACAGAAGATGATGCAGAGGCAGCCAAGAAAGCGGCAGATGCTTATAACCAGTATATTGTGGGATCAGATCCGAACCTGAGACCTACAGATGATCAGATGAGCATTGTCAATGCTGCACTGAATATCAACCTTCCTGCAGGAATTGAATCCATTAAGACGGGTATCTTTTCCGGAGTAAAGGCCGATGAAGACGGAGAGCCGGAAGAGATTACCGGTGATACTAACTGTAAGGTAAATACAGATGTACAGACCATTACCATGAATACGGTAGAAGATATTGAGCCGTACACCTTTAAGGGGTGTACCGGTCTTAACGGATTTTACAGTTCAGGTGGAAACAGCATTGGTGATTATGCCTTTGATGAATGTGAGAAGTTAACTTCAGTCAGCATAGGAGCCAGCGTCAGTGAGCTTGGCAAGAGACCTTTCAGAGGCTGTGAAAACCTGCTTGGCGTAAGTTTTAATGACGGTCCGAATTTTGTATGTGAAAATGGTGTTATTTACGGACTCAGTGGCGGGACAAAAGACAGTATTGTAGAATGTCTGGAAGCCAGAGGAAAACAGGGTGGTGTAGGATCTTATTCTGTGGGGCCGGAAGAACTTGCAGGAATTACCTCTATCAAAGAAGAGGCTTTTATGGACTGTGGAGATATCGGCAAGGCAGACCTGTCTCAGACAACTGTAGATACCATTCCAGAAAATTGCTTTAAGAATACAGCGGATTTGAATTCTGTTGTTCTGCCAGATACTGTGAAGAATATTGAAGCTGGATCCTTCCAGAACAGTGGGGTACGTCTGGTGACCATTCCCGGAAATCAGGCATACATTGAAAAGGATGCCTTTAAGAGTGAGCCTACCCAGCAGACGATCACCTTCGAATGCGTAGAGGGCATGACTGCAGACAGATATGCCAAGGCATATGATTATATCAACCCTGAGTACGGCAAGGTTTACCTGACCCATACCGTATATTTCTGGGATTACCCGGATTATCCGGATATCACCAAAAAGGAGATTTTTGACAAGGTAAAGGTCAATGACGGAGAGGATGCTGTTCCGCCGACAAAGACACCGGAGCATGTCGGCTATCAGTTTAACAGATGGACAGACTATACCAATATCGTAAGAGATACTGATGTATATCCGATCTTTGGAAACAATATCTATGCCGTTTCCTTCCGTGATTATGACGGATCCCTGATCGGAGAGGTTCAGTACATAGAAGAAGGCAAGAGTGCAACACCTCCTGCCAATCCAACAAGAGAGGGATATACCTTCGATAAGTGGTCGCAGGACTGGAATAATGTCACAGAGGACAGAACTATTATTGCTCTGTATACAGATAATTCAAGTGATGCCAGCAGACATACCGTTATTTTCTATGATTATGATGGCACCACAGTGATCAGCCAGCAGTCAGTCAATGACGGAGAAGCAGCGGTTGAGCCAAAGTCCCCGACAAGAAGCGGTTATACTTTCACTGGCTGGGTACCGAAGGACTTCACTAAGGTAACTAAAGATATGAATATTGTTGCTTCCTATGAGAAGAATTCGGACAGCAACAATAATAACAACGGAAATAATGGAAATAACGGTTCCAAAGCATCTGCATCTCCGTCACCTACGGCAAGTCCAGGAGCAGGAGATTCTACGAAGAAATATACCGTAAGTGTATCCGGTGGAAGCGGGAGTGGCAGCTATGCAGCCGGGGCAGTAGTAGCGATCAACGCATATTTTATGGGTGAGGGACAGACCTTTGATAAGTGGACAACATCTACTGCAGGAGTAGGCTTTGCCAATGCCAGTGCATCTTCTACAACATTTACGATGCCGGCAGCCAATGTTGCGATCACAGCAACCTATAAGGCAGGGAAAGGAACTGCAGCAACGGGTAGTGGCGGTTCTAGCAGCAATGGCGGAAGCAGCAACAGCAGCAATGGAGCAGCTAATACAGGAAATAATTCGGGAACAGTAGTAGAGATCACGAAGCCGGGTGTATCCAATACAGGACTGGCCGGAGCAACTGTAACAGGGGCAACGGATAACTTTGTTGTCAAGATCACGGAGGATCAGAGCGCTACGGATGCTGTAACAGCAGCCCTGCAGGCGGAATATGGTGATATCAGCAGGATCCAGTATTTCCCGATGGATATCAGTCTTTATGATTCAACCGGAAGAACCAAGATAGCAGATACGACTGGAATTTCTGTCAATATTACCATGCCGATCCCGGATGAACTGGTTCAGTACGCAGGCAATAACAAGGCCGGTGCGGTTGCTAACGGAAGCCTGGAAAACCTTGGCGTGAAGTTTACAACAGTAAATGGGGTTCCCTGCATTAACTTTACAGCGACCCATTTCTCACCGTATACGATTTATGTAAATACAGCCAGTCTGACCGCTTCAGGTACGATTGATGCAACACCTAAGACAGGTGACCCGATCCATCCCAAGTGGTTCCTGGCAATCGGTATGGCATGTATTTCACTGGTACTGTTCTTTAAGAAGGACAGGGTGTATATAAAAAAGGCAGGCTGATTGGAAGAGTGGAGAAATTATGAGCAGGAAAATAGCGAAACTTCTGAGTGCCATGCTGCTGGCGCTTGCCATAGCAGTCACTCAGATTCCTGTGTCAGATGCGCAGGCCAGTGTGGTGGTATCTTCTGACTTTCAGACAGATGGAACTAAATTATTAAAATATACAGGCACGGCTCAGACCGTGTCTGTTCCTGATGGGATAAAGGAAATTGGAGAAGAAGCGTTCTCAGGGAATGATGATCTGATCCAGGTCGATCTTGGAGATCAGGTGGAAAAGATTGATTACAGAGCCTTTGCGGACTGTGGAAGCCTTCGGACTGTGAGATGTGGAAATGGCATGCAGGAGATCGGTATGGGTGCCTTCAGCAACGATACATCGCTTGTCAATGTGTCACTGGGAGATCAGGTGAAGGAGATAGGAAGCGGTGCCTTCGCCGGCTGCAGCAGCCTGAAGAGTGTGGAGCTCTCTGCAGGAAATACCTATTTAAGCTACAGTAACGGAGTCATTTATGACGATGAACAGAAGATCATCTATGCACTTCTTCCCGGCTATGAGAAGGAGGCTTTTACTCTTCCATCTACAGTAGAGGAGATCAAGGGATATGCCTTCTGGGGGAACCCATATCTGTCCTATGTGAAGCTGGACAGTGCACTGACGAATATTCCGGCATATGCCTTTTCCAATTGTATGAATCTTCAGGAGGTTTCGATTCCTCTTCCGGTAAGAACCATAGAGGCAGATGCGTTTCAGGATTGTGTGAATCTGGCGAAGGTTAACCTGCCGGAATCTATCAATAACATTCACGATACAGCCTTTGACGGCTGCAGTAAGGTGGAGTTTGAAACGGTTCCAGGAACCTATGGGGCTGCCTATGCGGCAGACAGAAAGGCATCCCAGGCGGATACTGTAGAATATGAAGAGACCGGGGATACCCAGGTGGTTTCACCGGATGCAGTTACAGGAAATGCTGATGCACAGAGTACAGGAACAGATGAAGCTGCAGATGGGCAGCCATCAGCGTCACCATCACCGTCAGCCACAGTGCCGCCTGAGGTTCATGTGGTACAGGGAAGCTATAACAGTGAAAGGCTGCTTGGGGAATCCAGTATTGTAGCGGGAAAGGCAGTTGTATTTATTGATAATAAGCAGTCCGATGTAGTTGCCGGAAACAATGGGAAGGTCAATCTGCAGGATGCGGCAAATACCGACAACAACAGTGGAGATACAGAAGGTCTTGGGTCTTTGCTGGCACAGAATGCAGAAAAAGGAAAGGATTTTCCAAAGTATACAGTAGTCGGGGATAAGATTGCCTCTAAAGCCTATTATCAGGATGGGACAATTGATACTTATGAGATAGAGGACGGGATCCATGAGATCGGAGAGTTTGCTTTTGCAAGAAGCGCACTTAAGGAGATACAGCTCCCGGATGGCGTAACAACGATCGGATATGGTGCTTTTTATCATTGTGACAGTCTGACGGAGGTTTCAATCCCGGACAGTGTGACACAGATTGAGGGTAATGCCTTTGCGAAGACACTCTGGATCCAGAATGCCATGAGAGCTTCGGTGTCCTATCCTTATCTGGTAGTGGGAGATGGGATATTACTTGCCTATGATGGAAATGACAGTATTGTAAATATTCCTGCAGGTGTAAAAAGGATCGTGCCGGAATGCTTCAGGGATCATATGGGCATCACAGCAGTAAATCTGCCGGACAGCCTGATCGGGATCGGTGAAAACGCTTTTGCGGGCTGTAAGAATTTAAAAACGGTAAATGGTGGAAAAAACTGTAAAGAGATCGGTGCTGGAGCGTTTCAGGACTGTCCGTTATCAAAGATCGTGATCCCGGCATCTGTTGAAAGTATCGGAATCGCAGCCTTTGACAGCAAAGGAGGAACTGATACGGTAACCTTTGAAGGAGATACGCTGCCTGTCATGACGTTTGGAAGCAGTGCAGAAAGACTTTCCATGCCACAGTCCAGAAGTTTGGTATTTTCCGGCTGCAGGACGGCAGTTGTCAGTGACCAGATCACAGATTTAACAGGAACAGTACTGGAGAATGGAACCTTTGGTATGAAGGGGAGTGTCAGACAGGAAAACCAGAATGTACTGGCAGAGCTGGCAGGACCACAGGCACAGACCACAGAAACAGGGGTAAGTGTCCGGATAAACAGCAGCCAGATCAGAAATGACGGGGCAGACACCATGGCAACCATGCCGGGAAATGATGGCAGCTACCTGCTGACGGTTGATGATTCCGATGATGCAGCAGCAATGATTACCGCTGCTTATGGAGAATTATATGGAGGTGCACAGCCCTCTGATCTGAAAGCATTTGATATTTCCCTGAAAGACAGTACAGGACAGATCCCAATAAAGAAACTGGGAAGACAGTATATGACAATACAGCTTCCGGTACCAGATGGACTTTCAACGGATAATCTTCATCTGGTGACACTGGATGAGGATGGTCAGCTTGAAGCCGCAGAGTTCCAGGTGCTTTCTCTGGAGGATGGCGACTACATCCAGTTTACAGCAAGACATTTTTCACCGTATGGGCTGTATCATGGCAGTAAAGCAGTAGGACAGGGACAAGTGATCAATGGCGGTGCACTGATCGGACTTTCCGGAAATAAAGATGATACTCCGGATACCGGTGATTATTCTCATCCCAAATGGGCGTTTGCAGCCGGATTGTTTTTTGCTTCTGTAGCATTGTTTTTCTACAGGGGAAATGAAAAACGAAAAAAGAAATAAAAAGAAATAAAAGCGCATCAGAAAGACTTCTGGCATAGAATAATTAAAAAGCCGGGAGTCTTTTTTATGTTTCGTGTCAGAGAACAGCTTGGGTTTAGTGATAAACTGCTTGCAGAATGTGGGAGGGACAGAATTACAGTAGCTATGCTGGATACAGGAGTAGCCAGACATCCGGATTTTGATGACAGGCTGCTTTTGTTCCGGGATTTTGTCAATGGCCGGAAGGATTTTTATGATGACAGCGGGCATGGTACTCATGTAGCAGGCTGTATCTGTGGAAGCGGCAGGGCTTCTATGGGAAGATACCGGGGGATTGCTCCCGGATGCAGACTGATCGTAGGAAAGGTTTTGGATTATCGTGGAGACGGCATGCTCCAGAGCATGACAAGGGCTTTGGAGTGGATATTGAATAATCAGGAAGAATTTCAGATCAGGATACTGAATATTTCTATTGGTATGGGTGAAGCATCAGATGAGGAACGGATGCGGGAGCTGCTTTTGCTGGTAGATGAGGTGTGGAACCGGGGGATCATCGTGGTATGTGCAGCCGGAAATGGAGGTCCGGGAGCAATGACCATTTCACCTATTGGAGCACGTAAAAAGGTGATCACGGTAAGCTGCAATGAGGATGGATATTTTGGAGAAAGGGAGGATCTCTGCGAGGAGTACAGCAGCCGGGGACCAAGTCCCTATGATATGAGAAAGCCCGATATTGTGGCACCGGGAACAGATATTATTTCCTGTAATGCTTTCTTTGAAAAAAGAGGGTTCCGGTATCGGAATGCCTATACCAAAAAGAGCGGAACTTCCATGGCAACACCGATCGTGTCAGGAGCTCTGGCACTTCTTTTACAAAAATATCCGAAGATGACAAACGAACAGGCAAAGCATAAGCTGATAATGACAGCAAGAGACCTGAATGAGCCGTGGAGCAAGCAGGGAGCTGGCATGATAGAGATAAATTCTTTGTTGACATGAGATGTTTTATTGTATACAATTATACATGGACTTTGGGAATAGTTCAGGAGGAGATAGTGCGATGGCAGAAGAAAACGATGTTTTTTTAGACAGACCGGTGTTTTTGAATTCCAAGAATAATCTGCTCGAGATAGAAGAGCATATGTATATTCTGGATGATGTAGAGAAACCGCAGGTATTCAGAAATATGTTTCCTTATTCAGAGGTACCTAAGATCCCGTTTAATGACAGGATCGTGCCTCACAATATGCCTAAGGATATCTGGATCACAGATACCACCTTTCGTGATGGACAGCAGTCAAGAGCACCTTATACCACAGAGCAGATCGTAAGGATCTATGACTATCTGCACAGACTGGGCGGACCAAATGGTATGATCCGTGCCAGCGAGTTTTTCCTTTACAGCAAAAAGGACAGAGATGCTGTATACAAGTGTATGGAGAGAGGATATCAGTTTCCTGAGGTGACAAGCTGGATCCGTGCCAGCAAGGAGGATTTCAAACTGGTCAAAGAGATCGGAATGAAAGAAACCGGTATTCTGGTGAGCTGTTCTGATTATCATATTTTCCTAAAGCTGAAAATGACAAGACGTCAGGCCCTGGAGCATTATTTAAGCATAGTCAGAGATTGTCTGGAAGAAGGCATCAGTGTCAGATGCCATCTGGAGGATATCACAAGAGCGGATATTTACGGTTATGTCGTGCCATTCTGTCTGGAGCTCATGAAGCTGATGGAGGAGTATAAGATTCCGATCAAGGTAAGAGCCTGCGATACCATGGGCTATGGTGTCAATTATCCGGGTGCTGTTATCCCGAGAAGTGTACAGGGTATCATTTATGCGCTGCATACCCATGCAGGTGTACCACATGAAATGATCGAGTGGCATGGACATAATGATTTCTATAAAGCAGTGGTCAATTCTACAACAGCATGGCTGTATGGATGCTCCGGTGTCAATACATCTCTGTTTGGTATCGGTGAGCGAACCGGTAATACACCTCTTGAGGCCATGGTATTTGAGTATGCCCAGCTAAAGGGAGATTTAAATGGTATGGATACCACTGTGATCACTGAGCTTGCCGAGTACTATGAAAAGGAGATTGGCTATCATATTCCGGAAAGGACGCCTTTCGTAGGAAAGAACTTTAATGTGACACGTGCCGGAGTTCATGCAGATGGACTGTTGAAAAATGAGGAGATCTATAATATATTTGATACGGACAAGTTTTTAAACCGTCCGGCACTCTGTGCAGTCAGCAACACATCCGGTCTTGCAGGAATTGCACACTGGATCAATACCTATTTTAAGCTGAAGGCTGAGAAGCAGCTTGACAAGTCAAGCCCACTCGTTGCAGAGGTCAAGAAATGGGTAGACAAACAATATGAAGAAGGCCGTGTGACTGTCATAACAGATGCAGAGCTGATCGAGCAGATCGCAATAGCCTGCAAAAGGCTTGACACAACTATCGGTTAGAGGTCAATGATAACAGAATGAGCAGTTATGATGTAAAAAAAGAAGTAACAGATAAATATTCCTTAAGAGGCAGAGTGTTTAACAGGCTCCGGGAGGATATTTTAAGCGGAAAGTATGAAGAGCACGAGGAGCTGAAGGAGGTTGCCATAGGGGAAGAACTGGGAGTCAGCAGAACGCCTGTAAGAGAAGCCTTCAGGCAGCTTGAACTGGAGGGACTGATCCAGATCATTCCCAATAAGGGTGCCTATGTGACAGGTATTACCGCTAAGGATGTAAAGGATATTTACATGATCCGCTCCTCCCTGGAGGGAATGTGTGCAAGACTTGCCACGGAGAATATCACAGAGGAGCAGCTTGAAGAACTGGAAGAGAATGTATATCTGGCAGCATTCCATGCGTCCAAGGGACATATGGAACAGATGACGGAGCTGGATAACAGGTTTCATCATATCCTGTATGATGCCTGCAATTCCAAGATGCTGGAAAGACTGCTTGTAGATTTTCACCAGTATGTAGCAAGGATCAGACAGAAGACACTTTCCACGAAGGAAAGAGGAATCGCATCCAATAATGAACACAGACAGATCATGGAGGCTATCAAGGCAGGCAATGCAGATGAAGCAGAGAGACTGGCAACCCTGCATATGAATAATGCCTATAATAACATGGTAAAGAATGGCCTGTACGATATTTATAAGAATGAAGAGCAGGAATAGGAGAGAAAGAGCATATGGCTGAGAAGATAAAAATGACTACCCCGCTCGTGGAAATGGACGGGGATGAAATGACCAGGATCCTCTGGAAGATGATCAAGGATGAGCTGCTTATTCCTTATATTGATCTGAAGACAGAATATTATGATCTTGGGCTGGAACACAGAAATGAGACTGATGACAGGGTAACTGTGGAAAGTGCGGAGGCTACGAAAAAGTATGGTGTGGCTGTTAAATGTGCGACCATTACACCAAATGCAGCCAGAATGACAGAATATAATCTGAAGGAGATGTGGAAGAGTCCGAATGGTACGATCCGTGCGATCCTTGATGGAACTGTATTCCGTGCGCCCATCGTAGTAAAGGGAATCGAGCCCTGTGTCAGAAACTGGAAGAAGCCGATCACACTGGCACGTCATGCCTATGGTGATGTCTATAAGAATACAGAGATCAAGGTGCCGGGACCTGGAAAAGCAGAGCTGGTGTTTACAGCAGAGGACGGAACAGAGACAAGAGAACTGATCCATCAGTTTACAGGAAGCGGTATTATCCAGGGAATCCATAATACAGACAAATCCATTACCAGCTTTGCAAGAGCATGCTTCTCCTATGCATTATCAACGAAGCAGGATCTGTGGTTTGCAACTAAGGATACTATTTCCAAGAAATATGATCATGACTTTAAGGATATTTTCCAGGAGGTATATGAAAAGGAATTTGAAGCGCAGTTTAAAGAAGCGGGCATTACCTATTTCTATACGCTGATCGATGATGCGGTAGCCAGAGTCATGAAAGCAGAGGGCGGCTTCATCTGGGCCTGCAAGAATTATGACGGTGATGTGATGAGTGATATGGTTTCTTCTGCGTTTGGCTCCCTTGCCATGATGACCTCTGTGCTGGTATCCCCTGCTGGTGTTTATGAGTATGAGGCAGCACATGGAACGGTACAGAGACATTATTATAAGCACCTGAAGGGGGAGGAAACCTCTACAAACTCTGTGGCAACGATATTTGCCTGGACAGGTGCCCTGAGAAAGAGGGGAGAGCTGGATGGCCTTGATGATCTGATCGCCTTTGCGGACAGGCTGGAAAAGGCAACCTTAAAGACGATTGAAGACGGTAAGATGACAAAGGATCTTGCCCTGATCACATCCCTTGAAAATGTAACAGTTCTGAATAGTGAGAACTTTATCAAAGAAATCAGAAAAACGCTGGAAGCCTTATAAGGCCTCCAGCGTTTCCCATTTTTCATATAATTCTTCAAGCCTTGCAGAGATGCTTTCTTTTTCCTTTGTCAGCTCCTGAAGCTTTGCCACATTGGTCGCATTTTCGGGAAGTGCCATTTCGTTATCAAGCTGTTTATCTTTTTCTTCCAGCTTTGCGATTTCTTCTTCACATTTCCGGATATCATTTTCCTTCTTGCGCTGCTTTGCCTGCAGCTCCTTCTGGGCTTTCCAGTCCTGCATGCCCTCGGAGGGCGGGGCAGGGGCTTTGGAAACAGTATTTTTCACAGCAAGATCTCCGTTTGGAAGATCACCGGTTTTCTTTTCCAGATAATAATCATAGTTTCCAAGAAAGCCGGTAAGCTGGCCGCCAGATAGTTCCAGGATCCTGGATGCAGTCCGGTTGATGAAGTATCTGTCGTGGGAAACATACAGGACAGTTCCTTCATAGGCATTTACCGCATCCTCAAGGATTTCCTTGGAGGCGATATCAAGGTGGTTTGTCGGCTCATCCAGGATCAGGAAGTTGGATTCGGAAAGCATGAGCTTCGCCAGGGAAACGCGGCCTCGTTCTCCACCACTTAAATCACGGATCAGCTTGAATACATCATCACCGGTAAACAGAAAAGCTGCAAGTGTATTACGGATCTGGGTACCGGTAAGAGAAGGGTACTCATCAGAAATTTCGTCAAAAAGCGTTTTGTCCGGATGCAGGACATGATGCTCCTGATCGTAGTAGCCAATATGTACATTTGTACCAAGCGTGATCGTACCACTGTCGGCAGGAACAAGGTCATTGATGATCTTAAGGATCGTGGTTTTCCCGGTACCGTTATCACCAATGATGGCTACGTGTTCGCCTCTTTTAATATCCATGCTGATATCCTGGAACAGGGAAAGGTCATCGAAGGATTTGGCAAGATGCTCTATATGAAGAACATCATTTCCACTCTGACAGCGGGGAGTCAGTGTCATATGGATATCAGCCCGGGCTTCCGTTGGCTTTTCAAGGACTTCAATCTTATTCAGCATCTTTTCCCGGCTTTCTGCCCGTTTGATGGATTTTTCACGATTAAAGCTTTTCAGCTTTTCAATGACTGCCTCCTGATGACGGATCTCCTGCTGCTGGTTCAGATAGGCATTTCTTGCAGCAGTACGCAGAATTTCCTTTTTGGCTGCATAAGCTGTGTAATTGCCAAGGAAGGTGGTAGCCTTTGTCTGATCAATTTCAATGATCTTGCCGGCAAAACGATCCAGAAAATAACGGTCATGGGAAACAGTAAGAACGGCACCCTTATAATTCAGAAGATAGTTTTCAAGCCAGGCTATTGCATTCAGGTCGAGATGGTTTGTTGGCTCATCGAGGATGATCAGCTCCGGTTTTTTCAGGAGGAGCTTTGACAGGGCGACTCTTGTTTTCTGACCACCGGAGAGAGTGGAAATCTGTTTGCCAAAATCCTCTTCGGCAAATCCAAGTCCCTTTAGCACACCGCCGATCTCACTCTGATAGGCATAGCCGTTTTCCAGTTCGAACTGATGGTTCAGCCTGGCATAGTTTTCCATGAGGCTGTCCAGCTCACTGCCGTTTACAGTATGCATTTTTTCTTCCATTTCACGGAGCTGTTTTTCCATGGCAATGACAGGTGCTTTGACAGAGAGTAATTCTTCATAAATGGTATTTTCACTGTTTACATTCTGGTTCTGCGCCAGATAGCCGAAGGAGGCCTCCTTTTTCAGGGTGACGATACCGGAATCAGCAGGCAGCTCCCCGACGATGATACGCAGCAGAGTAGTTTTGCCCACTCCGTTGATACCAACAATTGCTGCTTTGTCGTGCTCTTCAATATGGAAGGAAACATCCTTGAGGATGGGTTTTTCGTTAAAGGCTTTGGATAGATTCTGACAGGATAAAATCATAAAAAAATGTCCTTTTCGTATTTGTTTTTATCATCTTAGAGTGTAGCGTTTTGGCGGCTTTCTGTCAATGCAGGAAGAATTGACATTTTTTTAACATTGAGCTATGATAAAATTATTAATCATATGGGAGCTGGTATTGTGGAAAATAAAGGAATATCACAGGCCGTCATAGGACGGCTGCCAAGATATTTCCGGTATCTTGGTGAACTGAAGGACCAGGGGATCGAGCGGGTTTCCAGTCAGGAATTAAGTGATATTATGAAGGTGACTGCTTCCCAGATCCGGCAGGATTTCAATAATTTTGGTGGCTTTGGACAGCAGGGCTATGGATACAAGGTAGAATATCTCTATGGCGAGATTGGTAAGATACTTGGTCTTGATCAGACACATAATCTGATCATCATAGGTGCTGGAAATCTTGGTCAGGCGCTGGCCAATTACATGAACTTTGAAAGAAGGGGATTTTTATTCCGGGGGATATTTGACAATAATCCGGCGCTGTATGGCAGGAGGATCCGGGATATGGAAGTGCTTCCCATGAATGAGCTGCCGTCCTTTGTCAGAGAGAATGCGATCGACATTGCAGTGCTTACCATTCCAAAGAACTGTGCAGTAGAAGTAGCCGAGGAACTGGTCAAGGAAGGAATCCGTGGCATCTGGAACTTTGCACATGTGGATCTGAATGTGCCGCCGGATGTACAGGTTGAGAATGTACACCTTTCAGACAGTCTCATGAAGCTGACCTATAATATTAACCGATATGAAACACATCGTGATGCCTGATGATTGGAGTGAGGAAACGTGGCAAAATCAGACGAAGAATTCAGACATGCCCTTTCTGGCAGGAAGCTGCCGCCATTGACATTGGACCACCAATGGCACCAGCTGGTTGTAAGCATAGGGGCAGAGAAGAAGATTCACACACTATCTGCAGAACAGACAGAGCTGTTAAAGCAGCAGGCCGGTGCGGCGAATGAATTGAAGAAACTGAAAAAACTGAAAAAAAGACTGATGGACGAGATCGTTACACTGGCTGAGACCGGATGTGACGGGACAGATAAGAAGGCGGAAAAGAAGCTGGATGAGCATAAAGCACTGATAGAAGAATGTAACAGAAAGATTGATGAATGCGAGGATCTTCTGATCAGTCTGCCGGGAGAACTGGATGAGGTCAATCGTAAGCTGATGCTGAAGACCATGGAGATTTCCTATGACCTGCTTAAGAAAAATGGGCAGGAAATTGAAACTCTCACAGAATGGATTGATTCTACGAGAGAAGAATTAAAGGAAAAGCTGGTGAGAAGGCAGGAGATGCAGGGAACCAGCCAGAATATTTATACTTATATGCATAATGTCTTCGGACCGGAAGTAGTCGATATATTTGATCTTCAGAATTTTAAGCCTGTTATAAAAGAACAGGAAGAAAAGAAATCATAGAAAGTCTGCCCGCTGGCGTACTTTCTATTTCTTTTTGAAGGGGGTTTTATGGAGTATATTGTTACATCCAAAGAGATGAGAGAGTGTGATATGACAGCAATCAAAGACTGTGGGATACCTGCCATGGTACTGATGGAGAGAGCGGCACTTTCTGTGTTCTCTGAGATAGAGGCATTTCTCTCTGAAACGATCCGTATTGCAATATTTGCAGGCTGCGGAAACAATGGGGGAGATGGACTTGCACTTGCAAGACTGCTGGCAGAAAAGGGGATCCACGCTGATATTTTCCTGATAGGAAATACAGAGAAGCTGAGCAAAGAGTGCGGGAGCCAGCTCTCGATCCTGAAACAGCTTGGTATTACAGTCAATAGCAAATCGGCAAAAGCAGAATATGATATGGTAGTGGACTGTTTGTTTGGAACAGGGCTGACAAGAGAGATCACAGGGATATATGAAGAAGCTGTCAGGGCAATTAACTGTTATGGTGAAAAGGGAAGCAGGGTGATCGCTGTGGATATCCCTTCAGGAGTCTGTGCAGATTCCGGGAAGATACTGGGGTGCGCAGTGAAAGCTGAGCTTACTGTTGCTCTTCAGTATGGAAAAGCAGGACACTATCTGTATCCGGGGAAAATGCTGTGTGGTCATACTGTGGTTCATAATATTGGGATACCGGAGTCTTTCAAACCAGGAAAAGAGCCTTCATTTTTTTCATACAGGGTAGAGGATATACATGGGATCTTGCCAGAGAGAGCAGCGTTTGGCAATAAAGGGACCTTCGGGAGGATACTGCTTGTAGCGGGAAGCAGGGATATGGCTGGAGCAGCGCTTCTGTGTGGAAAAACAATTTTAAGAAGTGGTGCCGGTATGCTGAAGATCATTACAGCTGCCGAAAACAGGGATCTGATCTTAAGGGAGCTTCCGGAAGCCATGATCTACACTTACGAGGATAAGCCTGAGGAAGAAAAAGTAAGGCAGAGTATAGCATGGGCAGATGTGATCGTGGCAGGCTGCGGAATTTCTACAGATGAAAACGCAGAGCTGCTGATGGAAATGATCCTGGAACAGGGAGAAAAAAGAGCAGTTATTGATGCGGATGGTCTGAATCTGATCGCAAGGGAAGGCTCTCTGCAGGAAAAGCTGTTAAAATATCAGAGGAGCAGGGTGATCCTGACACCCCATCCGGGGGAATTTATCCGTCTTGCAGGCATTTCCATGAATACCTACAAAGAAAATCCGGCATTTTATTTAAGGAAGCTGGCAAAGGAGTATGGCTGCGTGATAGCAGGCAAGGATGCGGTAACACTTGTTGCGTCACCGGATGAAGGGATGGTTTATCTGAACAGGACAGGAAATGACGGGATGGCTACTGCAGGAAGCGGGGATGTGCTTGCCGGTGTCATCGGAGCACTGTCTGCTTCACTTGAATATTTTCAGGCAGCATGCTGTGGAGTATTCCTCCATGGGCTTGCCGGAGATATGGCTGCAGAAAAACAGGGAAAAAGAGGAATGCTGGCATCTGACATTTCTGCTGAACTGAAAGAACTGCTGAAGGAAGAAACAGCAGAGAGGGAAAAGAGGATCTGATCATGAAGGAAGAATATCAGAGGGTATATGCACAGATCGACCTGGACGCACTGATCCGGAATGTGCAGCATATAAAGACCAATATGAAGCAGGGGGTAAAACTGATCTGCGTGATAAAGACGGATGCTTACGGGCATGGCGCAGTGCCGGTCGCAAGAGAGCTGGAGCAGCTTGAGGAAGTAAGTGGTTATGCTGTGGCAACAGCAGAGGAAGCACTGGCTCTCCGGAAAGCGGGTGTGCGGAAAATGATCCTGATTCTTGGGTATACATTTCCCTACAGCTATAAGGAATTGATACGGGAAGATATCAGAATGGCGGTATTCCGGGAGGATACGCTCATGCAGCTTGCAGAGGCCGTCAGGGAACTGGAGAAGGAGGGGATACACAAGAAAGCAATAGTCCATGTGAAGGTGGACACAGGTATGAGCAGAATTGGGATCACACCGGATGAAAGAGGACTTTCCTTTGTACAGAAGCTCCTTACAGTGAGGGAGATTGAAGCAGAGGGGATTCTGACACATTTTGCAAGAGCAGATGAGGAGAATAAGGCTTTTACAGAGAAGCAGTTTGAAAGCTTTTCTTCCTTCATCAGACTGATAGAGAAGGAAACCGGTCATATTTTTGCAATCAGGCACTGTGATAACAGCGCAGGGATCATTGAACTGCCACAGGATGATCTGGATGCCGGGAGAGCAGGGATCATTCTTTACGGTCTCTGGCCATCTGATGTGGTGTCAAGGGAGATCGTTGAACTGACACCGGTACTGTCACTGCATAGCAGTATTATTTACATTAAGGAAATAGAGAAGGGAACACCGGTAAGCTATGGAGGCACCTTTGTTGCAGACCATACCATGAAGATAGCAACCATACCGGTAGGATATGGAGATGGCTATCCAAGGGGACTTTCCGGTAAGGGAGAAGTACTGATCCATGGAAAAAGAGTGAGAATCCTCGGCAGGATCTGTATGGATCAGTTTATGGTAGATGTTTCTGATATAGAAGATGTCAAAATGGGAGATGAGGTAATCCTGATCGGAAGAGATGCCGGCGAAGAGATCACCATGGAAGAGCTTGGCAGGCTTTCCGGCCGGTTTAATTATGAACTTGCCTGCTGCCTCTCAAAGAGAGTGCCAAGGGTCTATACAAAGGAAGGGAAAGTCCGGTATATCCAGGATAATTATCAGGACATATAACGGATTTTCTCCTGTGAATTGAATACCTTCAGATATAAATGGAAAGAATCAGTACTACAGAACATTTAGAATGAAGGGTGTGTGTAGATGAAAAGAGGAGATATTTATTATGCAGACTTACGGCCGGTGATCGGATCAGAGCAGGGAGGCATCCGTCCGGTACTTATCATACAGAATGATATTGGCAACAGGCACAGTCCGACGATCATCTGTGCAGCTATCACTTCACGCATGAACAAGGCGAATCTTCCGACGCATATAGAATTGCAGGCAGGAAGGTATGACATGATGAAGGACTCGGTCATTTTGCTGGAGCAGCTGCGAACCATTGATAAGCAGAGACTGAAGGATAAAGTATGCCATCTGGATGAGGACATCATGAAAAAAGTGAACCGTGGTCTGATGATCAGTCTGGAACTGACTACATAAACTTGACTAGCGGCTGTGAAAATGATATATTTTATCGTGATATTCTGTCTGGCGTGTACAAAGGAGATGAAAAATGAAAAACAATTTGTTCCGCAAGCTTGGGATCTACGGGGAAGAGACTCCTGACAATGTGGAAGAAGAAATTATTTCCATGGTGAATGAAGGTCATGAGCATGGAGTGCTTCATGAGACAGAAGCGGAAATGATTACCAATATTTTTGAGTTTGGCGACAAGGAAGCCAAGGATATTATGACAAACAGGTCAAATATCCTGGCCATAGACAGAGAAATGACATTGTCAGAGGCTCTTGATTATATGCTCAGTGAAAATAAGAGCAGATTTCCTGTATATCATGAAAATATCGATCATATAGAAGGGATCCTTCATTTCCGGGATGCGGTACGTTCCCATAATATTCCGGGAAATCTGGAGAAGCCTGTAGGAGAGATTGAGGGACTTGTCCGGGAAGCCATGTTTGTTCCGGAAACAAAGAATATTGCAGATCTGTTCAGAACCATGCAGAAGACCAAAACCCAGATGGTTATCGTGGTAGATGAGTACGGACAGACGCTTGGACTGATTGCCATGGAAGATATTCTGGAAGAAATCGTTGGAAATATCATGGACGAATATGACGAAGAAGAAAAGCATATCCGTGAAACCGGAAATACCGATGAGTACATAATTGAAGGTGTGACCAAGCTGAAGGAGCTGGAAGAGAGATTTGGTATTTCCTTTGAGGAACAGGAGTTTGAAACGCTGAATGGATTCCTGATCTCCAAAATGGATAAGATTCCTGAAGAGAATGAAAAATTTTCTATTGTTGTAGACGGCTATGAATTTAAAATACTGTCAGTGGAAAACCGGATGATCAAAGCCGTGCTGGTGAAGAAGCTGGCAAAAGAAGAAAAAGAAGATAAGAAAAAAGGAGAAAACTGAGATGTCAGGACATTCAAAATTTGCAAACATTAAGCATAAAAAGGAAAAGAACGATGCAGCCAAGGGCAAGATCTTCACAATCCTTGGAAGAGAGATCGCTGTAGCCGTAAAGGAAGGTGGACCGGATCCGAGCAATAACTCAAAGCTTGCCCAGGTAATTGCAAAGGCAAAGGCCAACAATATGCCCAATGATACTATTGAGCGTGGGATCAAGAAGGCAGCAGGAGATGCTTCCAATGTAAATTACAAATATATCACTTATGAAGGATATGGTCCGAATGGTATTGCCATTATTGTTGATGCACTGACAGATAATCAGAACAGAACAGCAGCCAATGTAAGAAACGCATTTACCAAGGGAAACGGTAACGTAGGAACACCCGGCTGTGTATCCTTTATGTTTGACAAGAAGGGTCAGATCATCATTGACAAGGAAGAGTGTGACAAGGATGCAGATGAACTGATGATGCTTGCACTGGATGCCGGAGCTGAAGATTTTTCCGAAGAAGAGGACAGCTTTGAGATCATCACAGATCCCGATGCGTTTGATGAGGTATTAAAGGCAGTTCAGGAAGCCGGTGTAGAGGCAGCTTCTGCAGAGATCACCATGATCCCACAGAACTATGTAGAGCTTACTGATGAAACAGCGATCAAGAATTTAAACAGGATTCTGGATCTGCTGGATGAAGATGATGATGTACAGGCCGTATACCACAACTACGATGAATAAAAAAAGAAAAATAACAGCAGGAATATTATTTTGCCTGATATTTGTATTGTGTGCAGGGATCAGGGGATTTCTGCTGGCAGACGGGCAGATTCCACTCAGTGATGACGCATCTCTTTATGAAGCATCCATGATCCGCGAAGAAAAAAATGAGCCGGTAATGACAAGCGGAGTCGTTTTTGCCTATACAGAAATCCTGACAGATGTACTGAAATTTACGGGAAATAAACTGGAAGCAGTAGCTGTGATGCAGCTGCTGCTTCAGTGTGCTACTGTAGTGCTTTTATACTTTGGCTGCTTTGCCCTATCAGGAAGGACAGCAGCATTGTTGGAGGCACTCTTTTTTTCTGTATTTCCATTTTTCTGGCAGCTTATGTTTGCGGCAAGACCGGAAAATATCTATCTGGCAGGCTTTGGCTTTTTACTGCTGCTGACTGGCCTATGCAGGCAGAGAATAAACAAGGGAGGCTTTCACAGAAGGAGCATGGATGAATTCCTGATCCTTCTGACTGGCTTTGTAAGCGGGGTGCTTCTGATCTGGCATCTTATGACAGTTTTCCTGATTGTTGTATTTCTGGCGGTGGCAGCTTTCCATGCAGCACAGCTTCTGGAGAGACGGAAAGCTTTTAAAAACAGGATTTTCCTTATTTATCTGTGCGGTATTCTGCTTGGCTGTTTTGGCACCCTGATGAAATATACAGGGATAACAGGAAATACTATTGTAGAGCAGTTTTCCTGGTGGATCAGTTCTTTCACAGCTGTACAGTTTCAGGGACTGTCGCCATTTTTTGTGTTTCTTCTGCCAGGATCCGTGCTTGGCACTGCAGGAATACAGCTCCTGATGGATAGGATCGCAGAAAGAAAAGGATCTTCATTGTCAGTTGACGAGGCAGTGGAAGAAGTGGAAATGGCTTTGACAGAGGAACCGGAAAGCAGAGGGGAGATGGAAACGGTGGAAGAAAAGAAAGAAAAAAAGAAAGTCAATTATATAGAAAACCCGCTTCCTTTACCGAAGAAGCATGTGAAACGGAACTTTGATTTCAAGCTTGATAAGCGAAAAGATGATTTTGATATTGATATCGAAGAGGGGGACGATTTCGATATCTGATCCATAAGACAGCTGTCTGGATCCTGCAGGTGCATTTGCAATAATCGCATCTGCAGGATTTTTCATTATTCTGCGCATAATTAAAAAAGGATCCGATGGATCCCTTTTAATTGCAGGAAGATCGGTTCTGTATAGACATTATAAAAACTCATATACTAAGGAAAAAGAAAGGATATGAGGAAAAATGTCTGATAAGAAAAATGAAAAAATAGAAGCAGAAAAGCACAGAAGTGAAAAAATAGAAGAAAGTGGACAGGCTACACTGGACCGGAATGATAAAAACAGGACCATTCATCTGATCTCCATTATAGGTGAGGTAGAAGGGCACGATAATCTGGGAAGCAATTCCAAAACAACCAAATATGAGCATATTCTGCCACAGCTTGCAGCCATAGAAGACAGCAGTGAGATCGATGGGGTGCTTGTACTTCTGAATACCATGGGCGGGGATGTGGAAGCAGGACTTGCCATAGCAGAAATGATCGCATCTCTGAGCAAGCCTACTGTATCTCTTGTACTTGGAGGCAGTCATTCCATTGGCGGTCCCATAGCGGTCAGTACAGATTATTCGTTTATTGTTCCTACAGGAACCATGGTGATCCATCCGGTGCGGATGAATGGAATGGTGATCGGCGTGCCGCAGACCTTTGATTATTTCAAGCAGATACAGGACAGGATCACAAGCTTTGTCTGTGATCACTGTGAGATTTCACAGAGGCGTTTTGAGGAGCTGATGATGGAAACCGGAGTCCTGACCAAGGATGTAGGTACCATACTGGTCGGGGAAGAGGCTGTGGAAGAGGGGATCATTGATGAAGTGGGAGGTATCAGGGAAGCAATGAAAAAGCTTTATGAGCTGATCGAAAAAAAGAACACTAAAAAAGGAAAAAATCTTAAGGGTGACAAGAGAGGATGAAAATGATATACTATATCTTGTTACGCTTTGTAAACAAAGAAGTGCGGAAGGAAATGTTTTTGTAGATGGCACAGGCAAAAAAAGGTTCCGGCAGAAGCAATTATAACAACAGCAGAAAATCAGCCGGAAACAGTCAGAGAAAGACAACTTCGGGAAGAAAATACAGTAGCAGCACACAGAAAAGAAGCAGTGCACCCATGGATTCTGCGATCAGAAATGAGATTATACTGATCGGCTTACTTGCGGTAGCAGTGGTTCTCTTTTTGTGCAATTTTGGAGTAATTGGTGTAGCAGGAGATCAGATCAGTCATGTGATGTTTGGAATTTTTGGGCTACTGGCTTATATTGTACCAATTGCTTTTTTTGTAATGATCGCGTTTGGCATGGTAAACAGCGGAAACAGTATTGCCACCAGGAAGCTGATCGCAGGGGTTATCCTGTTTCTGCTGATCGGCAGTGTATTCGACCTGTTTACGGGACGCCCTTCTTTGGCAGAGAGTTATCAGATCAGAGAAATCTATACGGGATGCAGCGAGAACAAAAACGGTGGAGGTGTCATTGCAGGAACCTTGGCCTATCTGATGTATCATTTCCTTGGACTTGTAGGATCCGTGCTGGCGATCCTTGTCGGGGTGGTCATCTGTATCGTTGTGATCACAGACAAATCCTTTGTTACCGGTGTCAGAAAGGGGAGCCAGAAGGTGTATGAGCGGACCAGGGAGGATGCCAGATACCGGAAGGAGCGTGCGAGGATCCGCAGGGAAGAGCAGGAAGAGGAAAGAAGAAGAGCCGCAAGAGAGCGGCAGCTTTATGAGGAAGAGCTGGAGAATGAAAAAATTCTCCGTATGGATAAAAAGGTCAGTGGTGTCATGATGGATACGTCACTTGCAAGAGATGAGAAAGAAGAGAAAACAAGGGATGACATGCATGAGATCAATCTGAAGAGCGTATCTGATCATGGGCAGAGAGAGACTGCAGAGGAAGAAGAGATAGAAAAACTGCCATCAGGAGCCTCAGATCCTGCAGCTTCTTCGTATTATGAAGAAGAGGATGGCAGTGATGCCATGATGGAGATTACCGGAGCAGATTTCGTACAGGATGAGGAGATGCCTTATCCGGAGGATACAGTATCTTATCAGGAGGAGCCTGTATATGAATCCCCGGCAGCTGTACCGGTAAGGCAGGAACAGCCAGTCAGAAAAGAAACACCAGTAAGGCCTGTGGCAGCGCTGAAGAAGGATCCTGGTGCAGTCAGAAGCTCTTCCGGTGCGGTAGGCACGGTCGTGACAGGAGAAATGTATCAGAAGCTTCATGAGAAGAAGCCTGTGGAAAAGGAATATCATTTCCCGCCAATAGACCTGCTTAGGAAAGGGAAGGCAAAGAGCGGAGATTCTTCCAGAGAGCTGCGTGAGACGGCAGAGAGACTGCGGCAGACACTGCAGACCTTTGGCGTTAAGGTGACGATTACGGACATCAGTCAGGGACCTGCAGTTACAAGATATGAGCTGCAGCCGGAACAGGGAGTTAAGGTCAGCAAGATCGTGGGACTTTCCGATGATATCAAGCTGAATCTGGCGGCTACCGATATCCGTATCGAGGCACCAATACCCGGTAAGGCAGCCATTGGCATCGAAGTACCGAATAGAGAGAATACAGCAGTTGCTTTAAGGGATCTTTTAGATACAAAGGAGTTTAAGGAGTTTGACTCAAGGCTTGCCTTTGCAGTTGGAAAGGATATTGCCGGTAAGACGGTGGTAACAGATATTGCAAAGATGCCGCATATGCTGATCGCCGGAGCAACAGGATCCGGTAAATCCGTATGTATCAATACTCTGATCATGAGTATTCTCTATAAGGCGAAGCCAGATGAGGTGAAGCTGATCATGGTGGATCCAAAGGTGGTGGAGCTGAGTGTATATAATGGCATTCCTCATCTGCTGATCCCGGTAGTGACAGATCCCAAGAAGGCTGCGGCAGCCCTTCACTGGGGTGTTGCGGAAATGACAGACAGGTATCAGAGATTTGCTGATTTCAATGTCCGTGACCTGAAGGGGTATAATAAAAAGCTGGAAGAAATGAAAGCCAGGGGAGAAACGGAAATACCTGCAAAGATGCCGCAGATCGTGATCATCGTAGATGAGCTTGCTGATCTGATGATGGTAGCTCCTGGGGAGGTAGAAGAATCCATCTGCCGTCTGGCGCAGCTTGCAAGAGCGGCCGGTATCCATCTGATCATTGCTACGCAGCGTCCTTCCGTCGATGTTATTACCGGTCTGATCAAGGCTAATATGCCAAGCCGTATCGCCTTCAGTGTATCCAGCGGTGTGGATTCCAGAACTATCCTTGATATGAACGGGGCAGAAAAGCTTCTTGGTAAAGGCGACATGCTCTTTTATCCACAGGGCTATACTAAGCCGGCCAGAGTACAGGGCGCCTTTGTATCAGACAAGGAAGTATCAGATGTGGTTGAATATCTGAAGAATCAGAGACTTGGCAATGTTTACAGCAGTGATATCGAAGAAAAGATCGCAGATATGGGAGCAGCCTCTGCAGGAGGCAGTGCAGATACGACGTCTGATAAAGACGAATATTTCGTGGAGGCCGGAAAGTTCATCATTGAAAAGGACAAGGCATCCATTGGTATGCTGCAGAGAATGTTCAAGATCGGTTTTAACCGGGCAGCAAGGATCATGGATCAGCTCAGTGAAGCCGGCGTGGTAGGCGAAGAGGAAGGTACCAAGCCAAGAAAGGTACTGATGAGCATGGAACAGTTTGAGCAATACATAGAGGAACAGCTATAAATCATGGGGGAGAGAAAGGAAGCAGGGCATGAAAACAGATATTCAGATTGCACAGGAGGCAGAGCTTTTACCGATCAGAGAGGTAGCGGAAAAGCTTGATATTACAGAGGATGAGCTGGAGCTATACGGAAAGTATAAAGCCAAGCTTTCTGATGAATACATGGAAAGAATCAGTAAAAACCCGGATGGAAAGCTGATTCTTGTGACAGCGATCAATCCGACTCCGGCAGGAGAAGGCAAGACAACGACAAGTGTAGGTCTTGGACAGGCCTTTGGCAGACTGGGAAAGAAAGCGGTGATCGCATTACGAGAGCCTTCCCTTGGACCGTGCTTTGGGATCAAAGGCGGTGCGGCCGGAGGCGGTCTGTCACAGGTGGTGCCTATGGAGGATCTGAACCTTCATTTCACCGGTGATTTTCATGCTATTACTTCTGCCAACAATCTGCTTGCAGCTATGCTGGACAATCATATCCAGCAGGGAAACGAGCTTGGGATTGATACAAGAAGTGTTGTATGGAAACGCTGCCTTGATATGAATGACCGTGTTCTCCGTAATGTTGTGGTTGGTCTTGGGGCAAAGACAGACGGTTTTGTCAGAGAGGATCATTTCGTGATCACTGTAGCATCCGAGATCATGGCAGTTCTGTGCCTTGCTGATGATATGAAGGATTTAAAACAGCGTCTTGGAAGAATGGTGGTTGCCTACAATTATGAAGGAGAGCCTGTCACTGCAGCGGACTTAAAGGCAGTGGGCGCCATGGCAGCTCTTTTAAAGGATGCGTTAAAGCCCAATCTGATCCAGACGCTGGAGCATACTCCTGCGATTGTACATGGTGGGCCTTTTGCCAATATTGCCCATGGCTGTAATTCTGTCAGAGCAACCAAGATGGCACTTAAAATGGCTGATTATGTGATCACAGAGGCTGGATTCGGTGCAGACCTTGGCGCAGAAAAGTTTATGGATATCAAATGCCGTATGGCAGGATTAAAACCGGATGCGGTTGTTCTGGTTGCGACTGTACGGGCATTGAAATATAATGGAGGTGTTCCCAAAAACGAACTGTCTGCAGAAAATATGGATGCACTCCATAAGGGAATCGTCAATCTGGAGAAGCATATTGAGAATCTGCATAAGTTCGGCGTACCGATCGTGGTGACGCTGAACAGCTTTGTAACAGATACAGAGGCAGAAATTTCCTATATCCGGAAATTCTGCGAAGAGAGAAGCTGTGAATTTGCACTTTCTGAAGTATGGGAAAAAGGCGGTGAAGGCGGTATTCCTCTGGCTGAAAAGGTACTTGACACACTGGAAAACAAAGAAAGTGATTTCCATGTTCTGTATGAGAATGAGCTTTCCTTAAAGGAAAAGATTGAGACAGTTGCCAGGGAGATTTACGGTGCTGATGGTGTCAATTATACTTCAGCCGCTTCAAAGCAGCTTAAGAAGCTGGAGGAGCTCGGATTTGGAAAGCTTCCTGTATGTATGGCAAAGACCCAGTATTCCCTGTCAGATGATCCGACGCTTCTTGGAAGACCGGAGGGCTTTTCCATCAGTGTCAGAGAGGCCTATGTATCCGCAGGAGCTGGATTTGTGGTGGTTCTGACAGGCGCTGTCATGACCATGCCGGGACTTCCGAAGGCACCGGCAGCCTTTAATATTGATGTTAATGAAGAGGGTGTGATCACCGGTTTATTTTAAGGAGGACAGTATGGCACAGATTATCGACGGAAAGGCAATTTCTCTTGCCATTAAGGATGAACTGAAAGAAAAAGCGGCGAAGCTGAAGGCGGAGGGAACGGAAGTTACCCTGGCTGTGATTCAGGTTGGCAACAATCCGGCTTCGACCGTGTATGTAAGAAATAAAAAGAAGGGCTGTGAATATATCGGGATCGGATCCCTTTCTTACGAGCTGCCGGAGGAAACTACAGAAGAAGAGCTCCTCTCGCTGATCCGGGAACTGAATGGCCGAAAGGATGTAAATGGTATTCTTGTCCAGCTTCCGCTGCCTGCACATATCGATGAAAACAAGGTGATCCGCACGATCGATCCAAAGAAGGATGTAGACGGATTCCATCCGGAGAGTGTAGGTGCACTCTGTATTGGACAGCCTGGCTTTGTGTCCTGTACACCGGCAGGTGTGATCGAGCTCTTAAAGCGTTCCGGTATTTCCATAGAAGGAAAGGAATGTGTGATACTTGGGAGAAGCAATATCGTAGGCAAGCCGATGGCACTTCTGATGCTTCGTGAGAATGCCACAGTTACCGTGGCTCATTCCAGGACAGCAAACCTGAAGGAAGTAGCAAAAAGAGCAGATATTCTGATCGCAGCCATTGGAAAACCGAAGATGATCACAAGGGAATATGTAAAAGAAGGTGCAGTTGTGATCGACGTGGGAATTAACAGGGATGCAGATAATAAGCTGTGTGGAGATGTAGATTTTGATGATGTTGCAGAGATCTGCAGCGCCATTACACCAGTTCCGGGCGGTGTCGGACCGATGACGATCGCAATGCTTTTGAATAACTGCATCCAGTCTGTAGAACTGCAGAAATAAAAGGCATAGGAAACAGAGCAGGGAGTGTTTTATATGAAATGTCCGTCGTGCGGGAAAGAGATCGAACCAGGACATCTCTATTGTGAATCATGTGGACTTGAAATCCGGATTGTACCGGATTTTGAGCCTGAAATTGAAAATAGCATAACAGAAACTCTGTCAACGGTTGGAGAAGAGATTAAGGAAAGAGAAACAGAGGGAAACGGACAGGAGTCTGAAGGATTCTTTCTGGAAGAAATGAACAGAATCCGTATCCGGTCAAGGGTGATCAGTCTTGCTGCGGCGCTGCTTGCCATAGTGATATCTGTTCCTCTTCTGTATATTCATTATTCTGCTTCCTACCAGACACAGAAGGCTGAAAAGCTGGCTGATCAGGGAAAATACCGGGAAGCTGCAAATCTGCTTGAAAAAGCGGGAAGGCAGGAAGGAGATGTAGTCAGAAACACATTGCTTCTGGCATCGTGCTATGAACAGCTTGATGATACAGAAAAAGCAATCCAGGTACTGACAGAAGAAATCGATAAAGGACAATTTCCGTCTGAAGAAATGGAAAAGCTTTATGAAAGGGTGATCCGGCTTTATGAAAAGCAGGGGCGGTTTGATGCGATCAATGATCTGCTTTCAGACTGCAGAGATGAAAGCATTACCACTGCCTTTCAGCATTATATGGCGCTTCCTCCGGTGTATAATTATGAAAGTGGAAATTATGATGAGGTTCTTTACCTGCGGCTGCAGGCCAATACGACCGGGCATATTTACTACACACTGGATGGGACAACGCCTACAGCTTCCTCAGAGATATACACATCCCCAATTTTTCTGGAAGCTGGCAGATATCAGGTTAACGCGGTTTTTGTCAATGAATATGGTATAGAAAGTGAGGTAGTAAGAAGCTGGTATTCCATTAATCTGACAGTACCGGAGGCACCGGCGGTATTACCGGAGAGTGGGAAATATCAGGTGCCGACCCTGATTGAGATGGATATTCCGGTGGGCTGCAGCATTTACTATACAACAGATAAATCAGAGCCTGACAGTAGCAGTATTCTCTATACAGAACCTATTTCCATGCCCCTTGGAAGAAGTAATTACAAGTTTGTTGTGATTTCAGCTGAAGGTGTAAAGAGCGAAGTGACAAGCAGAAGCTATGAATTTACCATGGATGGCAGCGTTTCCTTAAATGCAGCTTCCTCAGCTGTTATCAGGGCGCTGATGGCACAGCATATCCTGACAGATGAAAAGGGACATGCCTTTGGTGAGACGGGAATTCATTCCTTTGTGTATGAAACTGTTGTGCAAATTGGAAATAGCTATTATTATATATTTGGTGAGTATGTCACTGACGGCAATGGTAATAGGAAAAAAGAAGAAAGAATGTATGCCGTGGAAGTTTATACGGGAACCCCAAACAGACTGATTTATGATGAAAACGGTCAGATGGGACTGATCCCGTTAATATAAAACAGGAAAGGATATAGAGATGTACAAGATTTTAGAAGCAAAAGAACTGACACCCAATATTTATTATATGGTGGTGGAAGCAAAAAGAGTGGCAAGGTCCTGCCAGCCGGGACAGTTTGTGATCGTAAGAACAGATGAAAGGGCAGAAAGAATCCCGCTTACCATCTGTGATTATGACAGGGAAAAGGGAACCGTTACTATTGTATTTCAGGTAGTCGGTGCCGGAACAGAATTTATGTCTCATTTAAAGACAGGTGATGCCTTCCACGATTTTGTAGGTCCTCTTGGACAGCCTTCTGAGCTGGTTCACGAGGATAAGGAAGAACTGAAGAAAAAGAAAATCCTTTTTGTTGCGGGTGGAGTGGGAACTGCACCTGTTTATCCTCAGGTAAAATGGCTCCATGAGAACGGCATTGATGCAGATGTCATCGTTGGTGCAAAGACAAAGAGCATCCTGATCCTTGAAAAGGAAATGGAAGCAGTTGCAGGCCGTCTTTTTGTTACCACAGATGACGGCTCCTATGGAAGAAGCGGTATGGTAACGCAGACCATTACCGATCTTGTTAATGAAGGTAATCATTATGATGTATGTATCGCCATTGGTCCCATGATCATGATGAAATTTGTCTGTAAGCTGACAAAGGAACTGAATATTCCTACTGTAGTCAGCTTAAACCCTATTATGGTAGATGGAACCGGTATGTGCGGCGCCTGCCGTGTCACTGTAGGCGGAGAAGTGAAGTTTGCCTGCGTTGACGGACCGGAATTTGATGGACTGCAGGTTAATTTTGATGAAGCTATGCAGCGTCAACAGATTTATAAGACTGCAGAAGGAAGAGCCTATCTTGCAGCAAAAGAAGGAGCAACCCATCACGGCGGCTGCGGAAACTGCGGAGGTAATGACTAATGGACGTATTAAAGAAGACACCTGTCAGAGAGCAGGATGCGAAGGTAAGAGCAACCAATTTTGAAGAGGTCTGCCTTGGCTATAATGGAGAAGAAGCAAAAGAAGAAGCAAGCAGATGTATCAATTGCAAGAATGCACAGTGTATAAAGGGATGCCCGGTATCCATTAACATTCCGGGGTTCATTGAGAAGGTAAAGAATGACGATATCGAAGGTGCTTATCAGGTCATTTCCGAATCCTCTGCACTTCCGGCAGTCTGCGGACGTGTATGTCCTCAGGAGAGTCAGTGTGAAGGCAAATGTATCAGAGGTATCAAGGGAGAGCCTATCTCCATCGGAAAGCTGGAGCGTTTCGTAGCAGACTGGGCTTCCGAAAACGGAATCAAACCAAAGGGAGCTGCAGAGAAGAACGGTAAGAAGGTTGCTGTGATCGGATCCGGTCCTGCAGGACTTACCTGTGCCGGCGATCTTGCCAAGATGGGCTATGATGTTACGATCTTTGAAGCACTTCACGAGGCAGGCGGTGTACTGGTTTATGGTATTCCTGAATTCAGACTTCCGAAGACCAGAGTCGTAGCAAAGGAAATCGAGAATGTTAAATCACTTGGTGTAAAGATAGAGACAAATGTTGTTGTTGGTAAGTCAGTGACGATTGATGAGCTGCTGAATGAAGAGGGCTTTGATGCCGTATTTATCGGATCCGGTGCAGGACTTCCGAAGTTCATGGGTATTCCCGGTGAGCAGGCAAACGGAGTATTCTCTGCCAATGAGTACCTGACAAGAAGCAATCTGATGAAGGCATTTAATGAAGATTCCAATACTCCTATCATGAGAGGTAAGAAGGTTGCTGTTGTAGGCGGTGGTAACGTAGCCATGGATGCAGCAAGAACAGCACTCCGTCTTGGCAGTGAGGTTCATATCGTATACAGAAGAAGCGAGGAAGAGCTGCCTGCCAGAGTAGAAGAAGTGCATCATGCAAAAGAAGAGGGCATTATCTTTAATCTGCTGACTAATCCGGTAGAGATTCTTGAAGATGAAAAGGGCTGGGTAAAAGGCATCCGCTGCATCAAGATGGAGCTCGGAGAGCCTGATGAATCCGGCAGAAGACGTCCTGTGGAGGTTCCTGGATCTGAGTTTGTGATTGATGTGGATACCGTTATCATGTCTCTTGGAACTTCTCCGAATCCGCTGATCTCTTCCACGACCAAAGGTCTTGAGATCAATAAGAGAAAATGTATTGTTGCAGCAGAAGAGAACGGACAGACATCTAAGGAAGGTGTTTATGCCGGTGGTGATGCGGTAACAGGAGCAGCGACTGTTATTCTGGCAATGGGTGCCGGAAAAGCAGGAGCAAAAGGTATTGATGAGTATTTGAGAAATAAATAAATGAAAAAAGAATTTGATCAGGAAAAAGCAAAAATTATTGTAACAATCCTTCCTTTTGTGCTGATCGTACTGGTTTTGTTTATCACTTTTGTGGTATCTGCTGTCAAAAATAAAAATAGCAGTGAAAGCCGGGATGAAGATCTGCAGGAAAGCATTATGGATTATGCTGATGAGAATATGCCGGAGCAGAATACAGGTGAGAAGCAGGAGATAGCAGCTGCAACTCCCGCACAGACCGGGATGGAGGAGAAAACGGACGGGAAGGCAGATGCCTCCCCGCTTCCGGAACAGACCCCCTATCAGGAAATTATGCAGAATGGTACTGTGGACTACAGCAAGATTACCTATGACAAAGATAGTCAGCTTAAGGAAATGATGGGGTACTGGGCTGACAGCAATCAGAAGGCGCTGGATGATCTGGCATCTCTTGACCGCTTCCGGGCCATGAGCTACAGCCTGCGGGGTACTACAGATTTCTACTATTATGGAGATAAGGACAGCAATGGACTTCCTTCCGGAACGGGAATTGCCGTTTATGCAGACAACCAGTATTATTATGGAACCTGGAAAGACGGAAAGCGGGATGGCAAGGGAACCTTTATCCATTATCATGTGCATAATGACAGCAAGAATACAGATCTGTATACGTATCATCAGTACACGGGCGGATTTGCAAATGATCTGCCGGATGGAGAAGGATCCGAGCATTTTGATTTTAATACGGCGAATTTCAAGAAGGGTGAACGTTATGTGGGCAACCGGATCGGCGGTTACAGTGGTGGACTTCTGAACGGGGACTTCTATGTGACAACAACAGACCTGAATGACAAGATGGAGGAATGGGAAGGCACAGCCGACCATGGAACCTGGGTTTACCAGAATGCCAATAAGGATAAAAAGGGAAACCGCACTATTCTTGTGATGATCGGGAATGAAGAGAACTTTATATGGATGCAGCCGTCCGCAAACAAAAATATCGGCGTACCGTGTCTGATTTCGAAGTATAAAATAGCAGAATAATCTGCGTCCTGGGGAGGTGTTTTTATGGCTTCGTATGTAAACAATTCAGAGAAAGCAGAGAATAACAGGTCTTCTGCCTATACTCTGCTGATCGTGGGTATAGCTGGATTTATTCTGGTTGTCCTTTATTTTCTGGATGTGATACCGGTCAGAGGGCTGAACAAGTATATGATCAGCGGCGTTATGGGGGCGCTTTTTCTGCTTTTCATCATTATGGGCTGTGTTTCCTTAAGAAGTGCCAGAATATTTGAAAAGAAAGCCGGCAGTGAGAACAATCTGACAAGTGAGATCAAAAAGTGGTGTATGACCAATCTTTCGGCAAAGGCCATTGACGAATCACTGCACTTTGATCAGGAGGAGGAAGAAGCAAAGTATTTTGCCAGAACAGAAAGGGTAAAGGAACTGATTTCAGGAAAGTTTATGAATCTGGATCAGGATTATCTGGAACGGCTGGCTGATGAGATCTATGCATCCATTTTTGAAAAGAATGGGCAGGAAAAAGAAACGGATTTATGAAAATAACAGTTATCTGTGTAGGAAAAGTAAAAGAAAAATTTTACCGGGAAGCCATTACGGAATTCAGTAAGCGGCTTTCCGGCTACTGCAGGCTGGAGATCATCGAGGTTGCAGATGAAAAGACACCGGACAGTGCAGGAGAAGCGCTGGAGGAACAGATCAAAAAGAAAGAGGCATCCAGGATATTAAAATATATCAAAGAGGATGCTTTTCTTTTTACACTTGAAATCCAGGGGAAGCAATATGATTCCGTAGGACTTTCAGAGAGACTGGAAAAGCTGATGACGATGGGAAAAAGCCATATCCAGTTTGTGATCGGGGGTTCGCTGGGACTGCATGAGAGTGTGACAAAGAGGGCAGATGAGGCAATTTCTTTTTCCAGAATGACCTTTCCTCATCAGCTTATGCGGGTCATACTGCTGGAGCAGATTTACCGGAGCTTCCGTATCCTGTCAGGGGAGCCTTATCATAAATAAAGGAGAAGGGAGAATGTGACTATGCGCATGTATGATCTGATCATGAAAAAAAGAAACGGAGGCACACTTTCACGGGACGAGATTTTTTTTATGATCGAGGGTTACACAAAAGGGAATATCCCGGATTATCAGATGTCAGCCATGATGATGGCAATCTATTTTAACGGCATGGATGAAAAGGAGACAGCCGCACTTACCATGGCTATGGCTGAGAGCGGGGATCAGCTTGATCTGTCAGGCATTCAGGGAATCAAGGTAGATAAACACAGTACAGGCGGCGTGGGAGATAAGACGTCCCTTGCCCTGACGCCTATGGTCAGTGCCTGTGGTGTTAAGATTGCCAAGATGAGCGGAAGAGGACTTGGACATACCGGCGGCACTATTGACAAGCTGGAGAGCTTCCAGGGATTTTCTACTTCCTTAAGTGAAGAAGCATTTATTGACCAGGTGAACCGGATCGGAATTTCCATTATCGGACAGACAAAGAATCTGGCACCAGCCGACAAGAAGCTTTATGCCCTGCGGGATGTAACGGCCACAGTAGATAATATGTCACTGATCGCATCCTCTATTATGAGTAAAAAGCTGGCAGCCGGAGCAGATGCCATTGTCCTTGATGTGAAGACGGGAAGCGGTGCTTTTATGAAGGAAGAAGCAGATGCCATGCTGCTTGCCGGTGAGATGATGACGATTGGGAAAAATGCCGGAAGAAAGATGATGGCTGTGATCTCTGATATGGATCAGCCACTTGGAAATGCTGTAGGAAATGCCCTTGAGGTAAAGGAAGCGATCGAAACACTGAAGGGACATGGACCTGCGGATTTCACAGAGCTTTGCATGACACTTGGAAGCTGTATGCTTATGGTGGCAGAGATTGCAGAGAATGAGCAGCAGGCAAGAGAGATGCTGAAGGAGGCAGTCGACAGCGGAAAGGCACTTGATAAGCTGGCAGAGCTTGTGGAGGCACAGGGAGGCGATAAGAGGATGGTGTATGAACCTGATCTTTTGCCAAAGGCATCTGGTATTACACCACTTCTTTCTGAAAAGGACGGATATGTGGAAAAGATCCAGTGTGATGAGGTAGGGATCTGCTCTCTGATCCTTGGTGGCGGCAGGGAGACCAAGGAGAGTGTGATCGATCTCTCTGTAGGAATTGTCCTTACAAAGAAGGTGGGGAGTCATGTAAAGGCAGGAGAACCACTGGCCTATATTTATTCCAACGAGGAAGCAAAACGTCTTGCCTGTGAGGAACGGCTGCGGAAGGCATTTCATATTGGAGACAAAGTGAAAAAAGAAGGTGCGATCATACACCAGATCCTGAAGTAGTTCTGCCAGCTCTTTTTCTGTCATATAGTATAGCATGATGAAAAAAGAAAAAAAGAATCACAGAATGCAGATCCGGGAAAAAAAGGAGCTGGTGGTGGAGTCTTTAAAGCTTCCAAAGGATTCTCTCCTTGGGGCATCTATCATAACAGTGACCGGAGAAAATGATATTTTCGTTGAAAATTATAAAGGGATACTGCAGTATTCTGATGATCTGATCCTGCTGCAGGGGAAAAACAGAAAGATAGAACTGAAGGGAAAGAAGCTTACGATTTCCTACTATACTAATGAGGATATGAAGATCAGGGGAATGATCGAAACCATCAGTTTCCTGTAAGAGAGCCAAATTTAAGTTGTGAGGTATGGAATGCTGCAGTTGATTCGTTTCCTGAAGGGATATGTGAGGATCCGTCTTAGTGGGTATTCTCCGGAGCGGTTTATCAATTTATGTGGGAATCATAACATTCTGCTGTGGGATATACAGAACCACGGAAGCTTTTATACGATGTCAGTCAGCCTGAAGGCATTCCGGCAGCTGAAAAAGATCACAAGAAAGACTGGAACAAGGGTAGTCATAACAAAACGTTGTGGACTGCCCTTTCTTATGGTAAAGGTCCAGAAACGGAAAATTTTTCTTTCTGGTGTTATCTTAAGTCTGCTTTTCTGGATCCTTATGTCCGGCTATATATGGAATATCCGGATCACAGGAAATCATTATGTAACAGAAGAGGTTCTTATGGATTTCCTGTCTGAAAACAATATTAAAACCGGAATGAAAAAAAAGCAGCTTGCCATGGAAGATGTGGAAAAGAAGATCAGGAATGAGTTTCCAGTTGTCACATGGACATCTGCAAGAATGGACGGAACCAGTCTTGTGATCCAGATCAGGGAAAATGAAAAACTCCCGGAAATAAAAGAAGGGGAGGAAGACACGCCAGATGAGGGCTATGATCTGGTGGCTGACAGGGATGGTACGATTGTGAGCATGATCACAAGAAGTGGCAATCCTGTTGTTAAGGAAGGGGATATGGTACAGAAGGGAGATATTCTGGTAGAAGGATGTGTCCCGATCATGAATGAGAACGGAGAAGTAAAGAGATATGAATACTGCAGGGCTGATGCAGACGTTAGGCTGTCTTTTTCTTTTGACAGGGAATGGAAGTTCCCGGAAAAATATGAGTACAGGACATATACAGGAAGAGAGAAAAAAGGACTGTGGATGCTTGCAGGAAAAAGGGGATTTCATCTGAGGCTCCCGGGGAAAGCATACCGGGAAGGGGATTGTATCATGGAGACAGAGCAGATGCGGCTGTTTGGAAATTTTCTGATTCCCTTTTACCTGATTTCTGAAAAAAACAGGGAGTATGTGACAGAGGAAAGAATTTATGAACAGGCAGAGATCCGGAAGCAAATGGAGCATAAAATTCAGAAATTTGTAGAAACTTTAGAGGAAAAAGGGGTACAAAATATAAAAAAAGATGTTACAATAAAGAAATATAAGGGGATTTATGACCTTATAGTGGAATTTGAAGTAACGGCACCATGCTCCGGGCTGCAGAAGACAGAGATCCGCATGGCCGGAGAGGTGCAGGGAGAATAAATGGAAACAGGCGTGAAAGAAGTACAGGTGTCGGCCGGACATATCCAGAATCTGTTCGGACAGTTTGATAGAAATGTAAAGAAACTGGAGAGACAGTTTGACGTTTCGATTACCGACAGAAATGGGAAGATCATCATAAGCGGAGCAGACCGGAATGCTGAAATGGCGAAGAATGTACTGGAAGAGCTGAATGCTCTGTCAGAGAGAGGAAACAACATCGAAGACCAGAATGTTGATTATGCGATTGCTATGTGTATGGAAGAAAATAAAAGCGATGTATTACTTGAAATAGATAAAGACTGTATCTGCCATACGGTTTCCGGTAAGCCTGTAAAACCGAAAACACTTGGGCAGAAGCAGTATGTGGACAGCATACGTAAGAATATGCTTGTGTTCGGACTTGGACCTGCAGGAACCGGTAAAACCTATCTTGCCATGGCTATGGCGATCACAGCCTTCAAGAATCAGGAGGTAGAGAGGATCATCCTGACAAGGCCGGCAATCGAGGCAGGAGAGAAGCTTGGATTTCTGCCAGGAGACCTGCAGAGTAAGGTAGATCCCTATCTTCGGCCTCTGTACGATGCCCTGTATCAGATCATGGGAGCAGAGTCCTTTATGAAAAATATGGAAAAGGGGCTGATCGAGGTGGCTCCCCTTGCCTATATGAGAGGAAGAACACTGGATAATGCCTATATCATCCTTGATGAAGCCCAGAATACAACACCAGCACAGATGAAGATGTTCCTGACGAGAATCGGTTTCGGTTCCAAAGTGATTATCACAGGAGATGCATCACAGAAGGATCTTGCACCGTCTTCTGTTTCCGGACTGGATATTGCGGTACGTGTACTAAAAGGAATTGATGATATTGCATTCTGTAACATGACAAGCAAGGATGTGGTAAGACATCCACTTGTACAAAAGATCGTTAAAGCTTACGAAGTATATGAAGCAAAGGAAAAAGACAGTGCAAAAAGCAGAGCGGGAAACAGAAGCAGAAAATCAGGTTATGGCAAAAGAAAAGATAATTGACAGTATCAGGAAGCTGCTGTTGTTTTTCCTCACTGTGCTTTCTGCAGCATTTGCAGCTTATCTTTATCAGAAAACAGTATATGAAATTGCAGAAACAGTTGTTTTCACGTCAATTGCAGCAGGCGGGATGCTGTTTCAGATGGCAGAGAAGGAACATACGGAAAATACCGGACGGTTTTTTTTGTTATATCTGCTCTTTCTGATATTAAGTGTGTTTTTTCCACTGATCCCTGAAGGGGGATATCCTTATCTGGCCGTTTTCACTGGACTGATGCTTTTTTCGGATCGGATGACTGCCATGAGCGCTGGAAGCACACTACTGCTTATCAGTGTTCTGCTTTGCAGTGACGGAGATGCGGCACTGTTCATCATGTACTTTGTGATCGGCATGGCGGGAGTTTACCTTTTCTACGGACTGGATGAAAGCTTTCAGGTGGGAAGGCCGCTGCTTTGTTCATTACTGCTGCAGTTTGTATGTCTGAGTGTATGGGAGATCCTGCTGGCAAATGATGGCTTTTCCATGGAAATGCTGATCGTACCGGCATTTAATACGCTGGTCAGCCTGATTCTTATGGTAATTCTGCTGAAGCTGTTTAGTTTTTCAATCATATATCGCACCAGAGATGCTTATATGGATGTGAATGACCCGGAATGCCCACTCCTTGTCAGACTGAAGGAGCAGTCCAGAGAGGAATATTTTCATGCGATCCATACGGCATATCTGTGTGAACGGATCGCATCAAAGCTCCACATGAATGCAGCCGCAGCCAAAGCAGGGGGATATTATCACAAGATAGGGGTACTGCAGAATGATAATTCCTATGAAGCCGTGGAAGGTATTCTGGCGGAATATCATATGCCTGGACAGGCACTGCAGATACTGAAGGAATATCTGCAGCCAGATATACCAATATGTTCTAGGGAAACGGTAGTACTTCTGTTTGCAGATACCATGATATCGTCAATCAGCTATCTTTTTGAAAAAAACAAAGAGGCAGTACTTGATTATGACAAGCTGGTTGAGGCAGTTTTTCAGAAAAAGCTGAGCAGCGGTATCCTGAACCAGAGTGAGATCTCTATTGGAGATCTGGAACAGATGAAAAAAATATTAGCAGGAGAACAGCTATACTATGACTTCTTACGTTGAAAATGAAACTGAAATGACATTTCCTTTTGACTGCAGGAAGATTCTGGAAAGTGTTATGGAGGAGGTTCTTACAAGTGAGAACTGTCCCTATGAAGCACAGGTCAATCTGCTGATCACAGATAATGATGGAATACAGGAATATAACAGACAGTTCAGGGACAAGGATATGCCGACGGATGTCCTGTCATTTCCCATGATCCCCTTCAGGACGGAGGCTGATTTTTCTGTTGCAGAAGAGGCAGAGGCAGATTATTTTGATCCTGACAGTGGGGAGCTTATCCTTGGAGATATCATTATTTCTGCAGAGCGGGTATTTCAGCAGGCAGAGAGCTTTGGCCACTCACCCAAAAGAGAATTTGCTTTTCTTACAGCTCACAGCCTGCTTCACCTGTGCGGGTATGATCATATGGTACCGGAAGAGGCGGCAGTTATGGAAAAGAAGCAGGAAGCAGTGCTTGAAAAACTGGGAATAACAAGAGATATTTGATAAATAAGGAGTACTTATGAGCAGAAAGGGAAAAGAGGCAAAGGGGAGAAGAAAGGAAAGCTACGGGACAGTTCTGATCTTTACCTGCATTGCCAGTCTGATCCTCCGGGTTCCGCTGGTTTATATGACAGGGGAAAAAGGAGTTGCGTTTGGCAGCTTTGCCATAGAATTATATGTAGCAGCGGGCTGCTTCTTTACGTATGGATTTTCGTCAGCAACAGCTTCACTTGTCAGGTACCGTGTCAGACGAGAACAGTATGGAAACGCAGACAGAGTCCTGAAGAATGCATTGATTGCCGGGACTTTTGCAGGTATTCTGTGCAGTATGCTTCTGACCTTATTTGGACCGGAATTTGCCAAAAGTGTACTGCACCAGCCGGTTGCAGGTATGTGCATCAGTATCATGGCACCGGCGATTGTGTTTGAAATCATGACAGGAGTATGGAAGGGGTATTTTGAAGGAAATGGATCGCATATTCCTTCTTCTCATTCCATCGTCATAAAATCAGTGGTTATGATCACTGCGTCCCTGATCAGTACAGGGATCCTTTACAGATATGGGCAGAAGGTATCTGCACTTCTGCAGGACAGCATTTATGCAGCTGCATATGGTGCGATTGGTATCAGCATCGGTATTCTGATCTCTTCCGTTGTAGGTTTCCTGCACATATTATTCGTATTTCTGGTTTACCGTAAGAGCAGTGGCAGGAAGGAGCAGCTGAAAAATCAGGACAGAGGGCAGCACATTTTTCGTATGCTGATGGGCACAGCACTGCCATTTATGATATATGCCCTTCTGGGAAGAGGGATTCTTTTGCTGGATGGTATCCTTTTTATCAGACAGAAAGAGGGTACGGCTGATACTGTTCTTTTATGGGGAAATTATTATGGGAAGTGCCTGCCGGTGCTGGGGATCATGATTCTTTTCTGTATTCTTTTTCATGAAGGGTATATTAGAAGGATCATCTATTTTATGGACAGAGAAGAATTCCGTATGGCCAGGGAAAGAATGGCAGAGTTTATGCAGCACATTATCTTGATTTCATTTCCGGTGGCTGTATTTACAGCGGTGTTTTCTGAAAATCTGCTGAATCTGTTCTTTAAGGGAAACAATGCACCACTGGCACAGGCGGTAGCAACAGGAAGTATCCTGATCCCGTTATTTGCTATAAGCTATGCATGTGCGGAATTACTGGTCAGAATGAGAAAAATGCGATATGTACTCAGTCTGGAGGGGATTGCAGCGATCACTCACGGTATCCTGATGATTGTTTTGCTGCAGAGTATGGGAGATTCCCTGCTTGGTATTCTGGTTGCACAGATTGTACCACTTGCAGTTTTTACTGTGCTGTCTTTTATACTGGTGCTCAGGGGTATCCAGTACAGGATAGATTATATGAGAAGACTGGCTTTTCCGGCAGCAACGGCCGCAGCAGCTGGGCTGGTATGTCTGGCATTCAACAAGCTGCTTAGTTCTTTTGCAGGAAGTACGGTATCCATGATCATTTGCATTCCTGTAGGGATTGTGATCTATATTATATTACTTCTTATATTAAAAGCAATAAGTGAGGATGAGATCCAAAAGCTCCCACTTGCGGGAATGATCCTGTTTATTGGAAAACTGACAAGGCTCCTGTAGTATAGAACCGGATATTTTGGCTGATACTGTTTATAAAAAGGAATAGTAAAAGGTGAATTGCTATGAAATTTGTAAAACGTATCAGCCTGTTTTTTATCTATCCGGCTGTCATGTTTACGATAGGTGCCTTTTCCGGGGGGATGGCAGAGCGTTTTTTTTATCCTGGAGAAGGAACACCTGTAAAGGAAAAGCAGAAAGAAACAGAAGAAGAATTAGAAGACACTGTGATAGAAACAGGATATCAGAAGACACCGGTCCTGACAGCTGATACAGACTATATCGTTATGACCTATGATGCTTTTACCGGGGAAATGTCAGAAAAGGAAGAAAATGCACCGCAGAAATATGTAGGACTGACCAGGGAAGAGCTGCAGCAGGAACTGGAGCTTTATGAAAAGAGTCCTTCTCTGACGGATCAGAAAGAAGGTCTGTCCGGTGTTGAACTGTTATCCTTTTCCGGAGACCGAGTCGTTGTACGGAAGAATTATGAAAAAGCTGAAGAAGGATATTATCTTGTTTGTGAAGACCACAAGGTGGTTGTGTACGACAGAAGTCTGACGCATATGTATCTCAACACAGGGATCCTTCTTGAAAATCTGCCATGGGAGCTTCAGAATGAGATCATTCATATGAAGCTGATCAGGACAGAGAGTGAATTGTATCACTTCCTGGAATCTTATTCGAGCTGATGGGAATGGAGAAAAGATGAAAATTGCAATTATAGGCGGCGGAGCGTGCGGAATGATGGCAGCGATAGCTGCCGCAGAGCAGAAAGCAAGTGTGACTGTCTTTGAAAAGAATAATAAAGCTGGTAAGAAAATTTTAGCGACCGGTAATGGAAAATGTAACTTCAGTAATCTTGATTTTCATATGGGAATGTATTACTGTAAGGATAAATCAAAATTGGAAAACTTCTTTCGTGAATTTTCCTGTCAGGATATGATCAGATTCCTTGAGGAGAACGGAATCCTGATCAGAGAACGGAATGGTTATCTTTATCCTTATACAGAACAGGCAGCAACAATCAGGGATGTGCTAGAGAGAAACCTTGAGAAACATCATGTAAGAGTTCTGTGTGAGACAGAGATAACAGAGGCCTGTTTTCATCAGAAGAAACAGCAGTTTCTTGTCAGATATGAAAAGAAGGAAGAGGCTTTTGACAGACTGATCCTTGCCTGCGGAAGTCCCGCATCCTTGAAAAAGGGAATGGATTTTTATGGCTATCGTCTGGCTAAAGGCTTCGGGCACCATCTAAATCCAGTAGTCCCGGCACTTGTACAGCTTCGGTGCAGCGATCCTTTTCTGAAGGAAGCAGCAGGGGTCCGGACAAAAGCACGCATCACATTATTGGCAGATGGCAGGAGGCTGGCAGAAGAAGAAGGAGAATTGCAGCTTACAGATTATGGGATTTCCGGGATTCCGGTGTTCCAGTTCAGCAGGGTAGCAGGATATGCTCTTCTTGAAAAAAGAAAAGTGACAGCGGAGATAAATCTTCTGCCGGAATTTACAGAGGAAGCCTTTGAAGAAATGGTCATTGACCGTTATGAAAAGCTGAATGGATATAAAATTTCTGATTTTGTGCTTGGACTTACAAACAGTAAGCTGAATGGAGCTATACTGCATCTGCAGGGATTAAAAAAGGAGCTGGAGATAAAGGAGATCGGGCTCTCCGGAATCAGAAAGCTGATGTCCTGCTACAGGAAGCTTACCGTACATATTGAACAGTCAAATGGTACAGAACATGCACAGGTCTGTGCAGGTGGTATTCCGCTGGAGGAAGTGTCGGAGCATCTGGAGTCCCTGAAACAGAAGGGGCTGTATCTTGCCGGAGAGCTTTTGGACGTGGATGGGAAGTGCGGAGGCTATAATCTGCAGTTCGCCTGGACAAGCGGTGTCATAGCTGGAAGAAGTGCAGCCAGAAGGCAATGATCTGAAAAGACCGTTACAGGGAATGTTGATACGAAAACTTTAGTTAGGAAATACAATAAGGAACCAGAAATGCTCAGAATCAGTCAATTAAAACTGCCGATCACCCATACAAAAGAAGAACTGGAACAGAAGATCCGGAAGGTGCTGCGGCTTTCAAAAACACCATCCTATACAATCTTACGCAGGTCTGTAGATGCCAGGAAAAAGCCGGAGCTGTTTTTTCAGTACAGTATAGATGTAGAAGCAGAAAAGGAAGATCAGGTTTATAAACGTTGTGACAGGAAACAGGTCATGCAGATGCAAAGATCAGAATATCTTTTCCCGGTACAGGGTTATCAGGGAAAAGAGAGACCGGTTATCATTGGTGCAGGACCTGCAGGACTGTTCTGCTGTTATATGCTGGCGGAAGCCGGTTTTAAGCCTGTTCTGTTAGAACGGGGAAAATCAGTAGAGGAACGTACCTGTGATGTCCGGAAGTTCTGGGAGACGGGAGTTCTTGATACGGAGTCCAATGTGCAGTTTGGAGAAGGCGGTGCAGGGACCTTTTCAGATGGCAAGCTGAATACCCTGGTAAAGGATAAATCAGGACGGAATCGTAAGGTACTCTCCATCTTTGTCAGGGAAGGGGCACCGGAAGAAATATTATATGATTATAAACCCCATATCGGAACGGATGTATTATATCATGTTATTCAGAATATGCGGAAAACCATCCTTGAAAATGGGGGTGAGATCCGCTTTCAGTCCAAAGTGACGGATCTGCTGATAGAGAATGGGAGGATCACCGGTGTTGAGATCAATAACCATGAGACACTGAAAGCTTCTTATGTAGTACTGGCGCCCGGACACAGTGCAAGGGATACCTTTGCAGCACTGCAGAAAAAGAAGGTGCCCATGGCGCCAAAGCCCTTTGCAGTAGGATTCCGGGTAGAGCATCCACAGAAGCTGATCAACCATGCCCAGTATGGAATGGATGAAAATGAGATCCTTGGCAGTGCACCCTATAAGCTGACAGCATCCGTGGGTGGAAGAGGGGTATATTCCTTCTGTATGTGTCCTGGGGGCTATGTGGTAAATGCTTCTTCGGAAGAGGGACATCTGGCTGTGAATGGGATGAGCTATTATAAGCGGGACAGTAAAAATGCCAACAGTGCTGTGATTATTACTATTGAGCCTTCTGATTATGGAGATGGGACAGATCCGTTGTCAGGTGTGGCTTTTCAGCGGGAACTGGAAAGAAAGGCATATCTTGCCGGGAACGGCAGGGTGCCGGTAGAGCGTCTTGGCACGTTCAGGGAAGCCGTCCTGCCGGGAGAAGCTGACGAAAAAACTGATGTGTCAGGGACAGATGCATCACAGCCCTTTGACAGGAAGGAAAAATGCGCAGAGCATGTTCCACCAGATTTTTCTCCATGTATCAAAGGAGCGTGGGCATTTGGAAAGGTACATGATATACTTCCAAAGGAGCTTTCCAGGGATTTTGCCCGTGGTATGGAGAGCTTTTCAAGAGTGATTCCGGGATTTTCAGACAGCAGTGTTCTGATCGAAGGGGTGGAGAGCAGAACCTCATCCCCGGTCAGGATCCTTCGGGATGAACGTCTGGAATCTGATATCAGGGGATTATTCCCGTGTGGAGAGGGTGCCGGTTATGCCGGGGGTATTACTTCTGCCGCTATGGATGGAATAAAGGTTGCTGAAGAAATTGCAGGGAGGATTGCCTATGGAGAACAAAAGCAGGATGCACAAACAGGGTATCAGAAGTAAGTATCTTGGATATCGGGATGCTCTGGGGGCAGAGGTACGGCTCCAGAAGAGTATGCAGATCTGGGAGAACATCAGAAAACAGCCGGAGTTTCAGGAGGCTGAGAATGTACTTGTCTATATGGATTACCGCAGTGAGGTGATGACGACCGGACTGGTTGAGGAGATGTTTCTGTCGGAAGTGCCAAAGCATGTTTTCGCACCTGTGGTAGAGGGAATGACAATTTCTTTTTATGAAATCAGATCCCTGTCTGATCTTCATGCAGGCTATCAGGATATCCGGGAACCACAGGAGGATAAGGAAAAACTGTTCACAGAGGAAATAGCGGGGCAGAAGACACTTGTACTGGTACCAGGCACTGTATTTGACAGATCCGGAAACAGGATGGGTTATGGAAAGGGATTCTATGACAGATTCCTTAAGGCTTTTCCCTCTGTAAAAAGTGCGGGACTCGCCTTTGATGTACAGATTGCACCGGTTACAATACCCTGTGAGGAACAGGACAGAAGGGTGGATATGGTGATCACGGAATCTGAAGTGATCAGACATATCTGAGAGAAAGGGGAAGCATATGACAGCTTTACAGGAAACAGGACAGAAAGCCGTGCAGGCAAAATATGAGGTACAGAAGCTTTCTGAAAAGAAGAAGAACCGGGCACTGCTTACGATAGCAGAAGCCCTTGTGACAGAGACAGACAGGATCCTTGCGGCTAATGAAAAGGATCTTGCAAGAGCAGAAGAAAAGGGAATGAAGGCAGGACTGATCGATCGTCTCAGACTGACAGAAGAGAGAATAAAAGGAATGGCGGAAGGGATCGAAAAGGTAACGCAGCTGCCGGATCCTGTAGGAGAGCTGCTGGAAACCATTCACAGACCCAATGGTCTTGTAATCGAAAAGAGAAGAGTGCCGCTGGGAGTTGTCGGGATCATCTATGAATCCAGACCAAATGTGACGGCAGATGCTTTTTCACTTTGCTTTAAAAGCGGCAATGCCGTAATATTAAAGGGTGGCAGTGATGCTCTTTATTCCAATAAGGCGATCGTTTCCGTGATCCGTGAAGGACTTGAGAAAAGCGGTGTGACAGAGGATGCAATTTCCTTTATTGATGCCACAGACCGGGCGGTGACCATGGAATTTATGAAAATGAAGGAATATGTGGATGTCCTGATCCCGAGAGGCGGAGCCGGACTGATCCGCAGTGTGGTGGAAAACAGTACCATACCGGTTATCGAAACGGGTACCGGAAACTGTCATATTTTTATTGATGAGGATGCAGACCTTGCAAAGGCTATTCCCATTATCATCAATGCCAAGACCCAGCGCCTTGGCGTATGCAATGCCTGTGAATCTCTGGTAGTCCATGAAAAGATCAGGGAGAAGCTGCTTCCGGATCTGGCAAAAGCACTTTCTGAAAAGAGTGTGGAGATCCGGGGAGATGAGAAAATCGGTGAAGTGATCAACTGTGTACCGGCCACAGAAGAGGACTACGGAACGGAATATCTGGATGCCATTATCTCTATGAAGACGGTAAAGAATGTAGACGAGGCTATTGCTCATATCAATAAATATAATACGAAGCATTCCGAGGCGATCATTACAGAAAACAGGGAGCATGCAGAGAAATTCCTGAATGAAGTGGATGCAGCCTGTGTTTATGTGAATGCCTCTACCAGGTTTACAGATGGATTTGAATTTGGCTTTGGTGCTGAGATCGGGATCAGTACCCAGAAGCTCCATGCAAGAGGCCCTATGGGACTTAGAGAGCTGACCAGCTATAAATACAGAATTACCGGTAACGGTCAGATCAGACCGTAATAGAACAGGGACGCAGACAGGTCAGACCTTCTGCGTCCCTGTATACTACTGAGCCTTTACTTCTTTCCAGTAATCGTTATAAAGAGCATCACCCTCTTCACCAAGATACTGGAAGGTTTCCAGATTCTGGTAATCAGAGAAATCAGGGAATGCGATGGAGGAGTTTTTGATATCCTCATCCTCGATCAGCTCACGGGCAGCCATGTTTGGGGTAGAATAGGTGATGTATTCAAAATTCATCAGGGCAATATCCTCCCGGCACATGAAGTTGATAAAGGCCTCTGCGTTTTCCTTATTGGAAGCGTTCTTCGGGATCACCCAGCTGTCGATCCAGACATTGGTGCCTTCCTTTGGGATCACATATTCAAGATCAGGATTTTCTCTCTGCGTATAGATAGCCTCCCCGGAATAGATCACACCGATGGCAGCTTCATTGCCGATCATTTTGTCTCTGACCTGGTCGATCACATAGGCCTGCACAAGGGGCTTTTGGGTGATCAGAGAATCTCTGGCAGCAGCAAGCTGGCTTTTATCCAGGGTATTCATGGAATAGCCGTTCAGCTTCAGGGCTACCATGAAGGCATCTCTGACAGAATCCTGCATCAGAATGCTGTCTGCGTATTTTTCATCCCAGAGAATGGACCAGCTGTCTACCGGCTCATCCACCATGGTCTTGTTATACAGGATGCCAACAGTTCCAAAGCAGTATGGAACGGAATATTTATTTTCCGGGTCAAATTCCCTGGACTGTTCAAAGTACTGGTCACCGATATTTTTCACATTGGGGATATTGTCAAAATTGATCTCGGCAAGAAGATCATTCTGGATCATCTTCTGGATCATATAATCGGATGGGCAGATCACATCATAGGCAGTGGCACCGGCCTCAACCTTGGGGTACATGATCTCATTGGTCTCAAATTCATCATAAACCACATGGATCCCGGTTTCTTCCTCAAACATGGTCAGGGTATCAGGATCGATATATTCTCCCCAGTTGTAGACAACAACTTCACCGTTTTCGCTTTTTGCAGCGCCGCAGCCTGTCAGCAGCAGGGAAAAGGTAAAGGAAAGGCAAATGGCAGCAAGTAATTTCTTTTTCATTGTTGTAGTATCTCCTTCATCATAAATAAAATATATCTTAGGCTTTCTGCTTTTTGTCAGCAGGCGCTTTATTGATCAGTAAGAGCAGGATCAGTACCGTTATAAAGATCAGTGTGGAAAGGGCATACATTTCCGGCTTGATCCCTTTTTTGACTTCAGTATAGATCTTGGTGGAAAGGGTATCCACACCGGCACCCTTGGTAAAGTGGGTGATGATAAAATCATCCAGTGACATGGTAAATGCCATCAGGAAGCCGGATAGGACACCGGGCAGGATATCCGGCAGCACCACTTTGAAAAAGCTGTATACAGGCCCTGCACCAAGATCCAGGGCAGCTTCGTAGGTACTGGTATTAAACTGCTTCATCCTCGGCATGACACTTAGGATTACATACGGGATGCAGAAGGTAATATGGCTTAACAGGATCGTTCCATAGCCAAACTTAAGTCCTAGACTTAAAAAGAGCAGCATCAGGGAAATACCGGTTACGATATCCGCATTCAGCATGGGGATATTAGTGATCCCCATCCAGATGGCCCTGAATTTCTTTTTCATATTGATAATGGCAATGCAGGCAATGGTTCCGATGACAGTAGCTGTCAGGGAAGCAATGAGAGCAATGGTAAGTGTATTGAGCAGGGCGTTCATAATGGCATCATTCCGGAACAGGGAAACATACCATCTGGTAGTAAAGCCGCCCCATTTTGCCCTTGTCCTGCTGGCGTTAAAGGACAGAACGATCAGTGTGGCAATGGGCGCATATAAAAAGAGAAAGATCAGAAACACATAAAACTTTTTAGCAGCCGTTTTGATCATAATACAGAGCCCTCCCCCTCTTTATCGAAGATTGCGGAAACGATCATGTTCAGCAGGATAAACAGCATCAGGACGATGGAAAGTCCACTTCCAAGATGCCAGTTGCTGGCCTGTGTAAATTCCTGTTCTACGACATTGCCGATCAGAAGAACCTTGCTTCCCCCAAGGAGATTACTGATCACGAAGGTTGTCAGTGCAGGGATAAATACCATGGTAATACCACTGATGATGCCAGGGAGTGTTAAGGGAAGCATTACCTTGAAAAATACCTGGATCGGACCTGCACCAAGATCCCTTGCAGCATTGATCACGTTTTCATCAATCTTGGCAAGGGCATTATAAATCGGCAGTACCATAAAAGGCAGGAAATTATATACCATGCCAAGGACGATGGCCTGCGGCGTATTGATGATATTTAAAGCCGGCAGATGCAGGAAAGAAAGGATACTGTTGATCACGCCGGTCTTTTCGAGCAGTGTCTGCCAGGCAAGGGTACGCAGCAGGAAATTCATCCACATGGGAAGGATGAAGATAAATACGATCACGCTGTGCCGGCCGCCTTTTCTGCTGCACAGGATCATGGCAAGCGGGTAAGAGAGCAGCAGACAGATCACAGTTGCGATCAGGGACAGAAGGAGCGAGAGCCATAACGCCTTGCTGTGTTCCCTTGTTGTGACTGCTATGATATTTTCCAAGGTAAAGGCACCACTTTTATCTGTCAGACCGTAATAAAACACCATGCATAAAGGAATGATGATGAACAGCACGGACCAGAAAAAGTAGGGGGTACCGGGCAGTTTTTTGCGAAAGTTATTCATCGATCTTTACAGCCTCCTCATCTTCAGATGCAGGCTTGTGCATGATCTGGATATTAAAAGGATCCACATCAATACCAACCTGTGTGCCTACAGGATACATGCCGGTAGAATGGACAAGCCATTCATAACCGTCCGGGGTGGTGACCTCCATTTCATAGTGGACACCCTTGAAGATCAGATGGGTTACAGTACCTTTCAGCCTTCCGTCTGCAGGAGAAGAGAGGATGACATCCTCAGGGCGGATCACAACGTCAACGGGACGGTTTGTGCCAAAGCCGGTATCCACACAGGGAAACCTTGCAGAAAGGATCTCTACCAGCTTATCCTCGATCATGATGCCGCCGATGATATTACTATCGCCGATAAAATCAGCAACAAAAGCATTCTCAGGCTCGTTATAGATCTTTTCAGGAGAACCGATCTGCTGGATATAGCCCTGGTTCATGACAACGATCGTATCAGACATGGTGAGCGCTTCTTCCTGATCATGTGTGACATAGATGAAGGTAATGCCAAGCTCATTTTTCAGACGGATCAGCTCATACTGCATATCCTGTCTGAGCTTTAAGTCAAGGGCGCCAAGGGGTTCATCCAGAAGAAGAACCTTGGGTTCGTTGACAATAGCTCTTGCGATAGCGATACGCTGCTGCTGGCCGCCACTTAAGGAATCGGGCATACGGTTGCCATAGCCTTCCAGATTCACTAATTTCAGGGCATAGGCGATCTTGTCGTTAATATAGGACTTTGATTTATTCTTGATTTTCAGACCAAAGGCGATATTTTCAGCAATGGTCATATGGGTAAAAAGAGCATATTTCTGGAATACGGTGTTTAACTGCCGTTTGTTTGGCGGAAGCTTTGTGATATCCTGATCATCAAAGATCACATGACCCTGATCCGGTGTTTCAAAACCGCCCAGGATACGCAGGGTAGTGGTCTTGCCGCATCCGCTTGGCCCAAGGAGAGTCAGAAATTCATTTTCACGGATATAGAGATTTAAATCGTCCAGGATCATCTGGCCGTCAAAGGATTTGGTAATATGCTGCAGATCGATTAATTTCTTGTTCATTACGGTTCTCCTTGTTGGATTTATGGTTTAAAAACTGGGGGGTGTACTGACCCAGATCAGTGTTGCACCGGTTTTTTCACTGGCTCTGATGTAGTGTGTGGTATTAGCAGTAAAGTAAAAGGATTCTCCTTTTCTTACACGGATGGTACGGTTTCCGAGGATCAGACAGATGCTGCCGGACAGTACATAACCGAATTCTTCTCCCTCATGAGGGTTGTCCGGGTAAGTAGAGCCTCCTTTTTTAAGTGTAATACGGATCGGCTCCATCATATTTTTCTGTGCATTCGGGATGATCCATTCAATCCGGTTACCGAGAGCTTCATCTGTTTTTTCAAAATAATCGGTTTCCTTAAAGCTGATCTGGTCATCATCAGAGTCATTAAAAAAATGCTTCAGGTCAGTACCAAGACACTGCAGGATATCGATCAGTGTGGCAATGGAGGGAGAAGTTAAGTCCCGCTCCAGCTGGGAAATGAAGCCTTTTGACAGCTCACAGCGGTCAGCAAGCTCCTCCTGTGTGAGATTTTTCTGGATACGAAGATCTTTTATTTTTTTTCCAATTTCCATAAATACTCCAGTCTGCCAGCACAAGAATGATGAAGAAATAATAAACTTGAAGTTTACTTTTACTAAACCGGCACTGCCATTTATTATACATACAGATAAAGGAAAGTCAACAGATTTTACAGGGAAATTACAAAATAAAAAAAGAGGTTTATTTTGATTGATTTGAGGCAGGACAGGAGATATAATAAACGCAGACGAAAGGAAGAAACTTTCATGTCTGACGATATCCAGAAAGAAGCAGGAAGGACACGACTATGAGTAAAGAAAAATATGTAGCGTATGTATCCGCTTATACCTCTGGCAACCAGAGTAGCTGCGGAATTCGAATTTATGATGTGGATATGAACCATGGAAGGTTTACAGAAAAGGACAGAGTAGAGATCACCAATTCTTCTTATGTGACAATTTCCCATAATCAGAAGTATCTTTATTCCATTACCGACTTTGGGGTAGAGGCTTACCGGATCCTGAAGGATGGTACGCTTGAAGCAATCAACCGGGCATCCATCAATGGAATGAGAGGATGTTATCTTTCTACTGACTATGATGATAAGTTTTTATTTGTTGCAGGCTATCATGATGCCAAACTGACGGCACTTCGTGTTAATTCTGATGGCTCTGTCGGTGAGATCACAGATGAGATCTTTCACAGAGG